>Ga0265297_10004175_pt1 | contig 24195 bp, 40 predicted proteins | sample Munlanlwell13791_FD_192502 | JGI IMG/M metagenome (GOLD analysis project Ga0265297, IMG submission 192502) | Leachate microbial communities from a municipal landfill in Southern Ontario, Canada - Leachate well 137-91 | ecosystem: Engineered > Solid waste > Landfill > Unclassified | place... | reverse complement strand
CGAATAACAAGGACAAACCTGACCGGAACACTCGTCAAGGTAGGAGGCAATGTCGGTGTGGTTGAGATCAACGGGATTCCGGTGTGTTATGACCTGACCCGGTTACGTCACTTAGATTCCTTTGGCGTACTCACGTTAAGGAGGGGTAAAAAGAAGATCACACAACTCACTAATAGAATAAAATATGAAATCAATCAACATTAAAGGAAAAGAATATGTCATGGTCAATGAACGGGTCATGGCGTTTCTTGCAAAGTACCCGGACTGGTCAATCTGCACAAAGGTTATCCGTGCCGATGCAGACGAATGTCTGATGGTTACGGAGATCATTGATAACGGGGGGAATGTACGGGCTACGGGTCACGCATACGAGCGAATGGATGCCTCGAATATCAACAAGACTTCCCACGTTGAAAACTGCGAAACGTCTGCTGTCGGACGGGCTTTGGGGTTCTTGGGAATAGGGATTGTGAACTCAATCGCAACGGCTGAAGAAGTAAGCCACGCTATCGCACAACAGGAAGATACCCGACCCTGGTTGTCTGAAAAACAGTTCCAACAGGCTATGCTCCGTATGGAAGCCGGGGAGAATTTACTTCCTGAACTAACTGAAAAGTTTAAGATGAAAAAAACCTACAAAGAGCAGTTTGAGGCAATCCTTGATTTTAACAATCACCTGAAATGAACTCTTACTTCAACACTACAAACGAGCCTGACCCGAAACTTTTTGAGGTCAAGGCACGAACCCAGGAGAAGATCATCCTTGAGATTTTCCGCAAATATCCTGACCTGACCGCTTCGGAATGCCATAAATTGTTTCCCGGCTTTCAGGTTCCGTTGACTTCTATTCGCCGGGCGATCACTAACCTGGCAACCGACTCTTATCGAAATGACAAGGGCATCTTTCATGTCACCCGGATCGGCATAACGCCAATGCAATTTCCGATGAGCGTCCTGATTAAGGAGGCAAAGCTGTTCAAGACCGACACCAAGCGGATCGGAATGTATAACCGGAACGAGTACGCATACAAAATTATTAACAGACTGTAATGGGAAGAACTATTCAAATGGTTTTCACTGGCGAAGGTTATCTCTGGATCATCGGGTTTAATCCTGAAACAATGGAACTAACCTTTAGAACATCAAGAAATCCACAACACCTTCAGACTGAAAAAGTTTTGGTTAAAGATGGGAATATCTATACAAACCTATACTTTCATCCGAACTATCTTGAAAAATTCTTAGCAGAGAATAACAATGTATTGAAAAAATACCTATCTTTGGAATAGGTTAAATTACGAGTAATGAAATTACAACAGTACCATCGGATCGGGCGAACTGCACTAAGCGACAGTTCAGGCTTCGTAATGCCTCCTAACCCGTCCGGTGGTATTTTGTTTATGGGGAAATTACGATGAAGGAGTATTTTTCACACGATTACCGTGCAAGGATTGACCGGAAAATGGTTAACCTCCAGATGAAACACGGAATGATAGGTGTAGGGGTTTACTGGTGTTTAGTTGAAATTGCTTATGAAAATAATGGAATGATACCTGCCGATGACTGCGAACGAATAGCGTTTGAATTACGAACGGAATACGAACGTATCAATAGCGTATTAAATGACTTTGAACTATTCTATAAAGAGGACGGTTTTTATCGGTCTGAATCTATTGACAGGAGATTGCAGGAAAGGGAAGAAAAATCAATGTTAGCGAGAAAGTCGATAAATGCACGATGGGAAAAGGCTAAAAATCAGAAAGATAATACGAACGTAATACGAACGAATGAAGAACGTAATACTATTAAAGTAAATAAAAGTAAAGTAAAGAAAAGTAAAGTAAAGAAGAAGGATAAGGAACCAGTCGAAAAAAATTCGACTGTCCCCGTTAAGAAAGATTTTTTTGGAAGGATCATTCAGGAATATAAAGAATCGTATCTGGATGCCTATGGAATAGAGTATGAAATAGTGTACCCTAAAAAAGAAAATGCAGCCATCAGGGCCCTGCTAAACATCTATCAGAAAAAAAATCCTGGGGCTGACACAGAAAAAACCATCAAAGACTTTCGGTTAACCTTTGACAGATGCCATGAGGTAACCGATGAGTTTCTGATTAAGACCATGAGTTTAACAACCATCTCAACAAGACTTCAGAATATAAAACAAAACTTAAACAATGGAAACAGAAAAAAATCAAGAGTTAGACAAGGTGCAACTGATCAAGAACTCGCAGACGTCCTTGCAAAACATTGGGGACAAACTAACCATGAGGGTAGTGATACAGTCGAATAAAAGATTAATGTCTGCCTTTCCTGCCATCCCTGTTCAGTTTTATGACATATTACAGGAACGGTTACGGGCAAACCATATAACTGATACAAGGCTGATTGAAGCGGTTAATCATGTCATTGATACCTGCCATTTTCCGACACCAACCATAGCCGATATTATTGATTTTGACGGAACCCAGAAAATGAGTAAAGAAAGGATTGCTGAGGCTGAATACATAAAAAAGATAACCGTATGATTCAGCGTGTCATACTCGGCTCAATCCTATTAGATCATTCAATCCACGATCTTGTCTTTCCACTTTTAAAGCCGGAATACTTCACCGACAAGAACCGCTATCTGTTTGAGTTGATGCAGGGATTCTACCGAAGGGGTGATCCGATTGACAACGTAACAGTCTATAAGAGGGCCGACAAAAACAAATGGACGGCTGTCGAGATCGCACAGTTGACAAACGGGGTGGCCTCAACGGCTAATGTTCTATCCTATGTTCAGGAACTTAAAACCGATTACGTCCGGGATCAATTTATTCACCTGACAGGGATTGAAGTACCCATAACCGATGATCCTGGGGAAAGAATATCAGCGATGGTAAAAACCCTGATCTCACTTCAGGAAGAACAGGTAATCGGTTCAGACCGGAGTATAACCGAAATACTGGAGCAAGCCTTACAAGAACTCTATACCGAAAAATCCACTGTCGGGATGATCGGCATACCCACGCCATCGGGAAAGATCAACAACGAAACAAGGGGTTTAAGACGGGGCGAACTGGTTATATTAGCTGGGCGTCCCGGGATGGGAAAGACCGCTTTTGCTCTTTCGCTCGTTCGCACGGCCTGTGAGAGTGGCGCAAAGGTGGCGTACTTTTCAATGGAAATGCGAACAACAGAACTGGCTAAACGCATGATCCGGTCTTATTCAGACTACGAAGCCGGGGCGGGGAAAATAAGTACATGGCCTATCCATTTGTACGATCACGAATGTACGATTGACTTCGTAAAATCCAATGTCCGACTATTGAAGGACTGCCAGATGGTTGTCATTGACTACTTGGGATTAATGAAAGTCAATAATCGAATCAAACGGGCTGAAGCACTTGGCGAGGTCTGCCATGAGTTAAAGTCTTTCGCAATGGAAAGCGAGATACCTATTGTCCTGTTGTGCCAGTTAAACCGTGATAGCGAGGGGAGAAATTCCACTATTCACCGATTATCAGACCTTCGGGAATCGGGAGATATTGAGCAGGATGCAGACAAAGTATTTTTCATTACCCGCCCGGGCATGGTTGGCGAGGAACGAATGAAAAACCCGGATGATCGAAGGGTTATCATTCAGAAAGAGAAGGATAGGAACGGGAAAGCACCTAAAGCCTATAACCTGCTGACAGACGACACCTTTACTAATTTTTACGATGAATCAGATATTTCAAAGGGAACCGAAGAGTATCAAAATTATCTTGGAGGAAGCCAATCAGACGTATTTTAACGGAAATTTATTCAAGACTATGAAAAGATTAATCACATTTAGAGTATGGCTGAACAACCAGATGGTTTATGATGCCGAAAATATCCCCGGTATTTTTTGTGGGGATGATCCGGTCATGCAGTTCTCTGGAATGCACGACAATAATGGGGAAAAAGTTTACGATGGTGATATTTTGCGTGTTAAAGAACAGATTAATGGAGGAATGAAAGACTGGAAATCGGCTGTTGTTGTTCGATTTCAGAATGGTTCTTTTTGTATATATAACCCAAAATGTTGTGACGAATGCAGAAATGGGCGTGGTTGTATATCAACCTTAGATGAATGCTTATGTATTGGATATACAGAGGTTATTGGAAACATTTACGAAAATCAAGAACTTTTAAAATGACAGCTATGAATGAATATGAAGTAATCGAAAAGCAGATCAGGATTAAACTGGTCGAACTTGGCAAGCGTCCCTGTGATTTGAGCCGTGCATTGGAAATAGGGCAGACCCTACTTTGGTCACGGTACATGAAAGGGAAGGTCAAGTTTATGACCCCAAAGAAGTTGACCGAGTTGATTAACGAAGGGATCGGGAAGTTATGAACGAAATGTCCGTGTATATTAGGCCGGGCATTCCGACTGCGCCAGAAGAAATTGTAATCAGGAAGATCAATAAGGTTTTCCGATTAGAGAGCCGAACATGGGTTAAAGATCGTTTCCGGGGAAGGGATTATCCAAAATACCGTCAAATCCTGATAGCTGTGTTAATTGACAACTTTGGCTATAACCACACGCAAGCTGGGGCGGTATGTTTTCGGAGCCGTGTAAATGCGATTGCTTCGTGGAAACGGGTACACAATACCCTGATGAATGATAAAGAGTTTGGGGAACGGGTTAAACGGGTATATGAGGAATGCAAATGATGGATTTTCAAAAAGTATCATCCGAGATCAGCAAGATCATTGTTGAATACGAAAAGGCAAAAAATCCTTTTCCCGACTACCTGATGGAACTCTATAGGCGGTTGACGGGTTTCTTGTGGTACTATTCGGAATTTGTTGCTGACACAAAAGGCGACTACAACCGGAAGTATTTTATCCGCAAGATTGAAACCATACGGGAGAAAGACCGCTTGGTTAAGGGAAACCTTGCCGTTAACCGGGCAGAGATCGAGGCATTACTTTCAACCGAGGAACAGTTTTTAGCCGAGATCGAAGCTGAATCATTGGCCTACCGCGTTGATCTTTTGCTGAAACAGGGGAACCGGGTTGCTGATTGTATGAGAAGCGAGATCAGCCTTATTAAGAAGGAAAGAGAACAAACGGAACAATGAAAGGAGTAACAGAATGGAAATAAAGGCTAACGTGATATATCAACATTACTGATAGCATACCAAAATAGACAGATATACGCAATGACCAGAGAACAATTTGAATCCTTACCCAACAGGCGCAAAGTTGCTGAACGGGAATACAAAACTGTTAGTGCGATGATCTTTGCCGAATGCCGTGAAAAGGAAATCTTCAGCGACATCGGGGGACAACTCACCGAGATTCATCATATTTGGTCAAAGGCGCATTGTCCTTTGTGGTACATTTTTCAGAAGGAAAACCTGGTTGCGATTAGCCAAAGACTTCACTATGCTATTCACAACAGGGCATATAGCGACATGACAGAAGCGGAACAGGATTATTATGAATATTTTAAGCAAGTAAAAGACAGACTGAAACAAGAAAATACACTATGGCTTACGAAATGAGAGAGGGCGATCTGTCAGTTTTCAAGAACGACAACGCCACAGGAAAACAGCCCCAGTATCGGGGAACTGCTTTGATTAGCGGTCAAAAGTATAAACTATCCCTTTGGGTCAAGGAAGGCGCAAAGGGTAAATTCTTTTCAGGAAGGATCGAACCGGATAACTACGTTCCGGGTTTGAATCGGGGTGTTGCTGAAATTGACAGAAGCAATGCTGACGAAGTGCCTCCAAAAGATACCGATGACTTACCTTTTTTACGATGAATCCAGTATTTCAGAGGCAACCCAGGACTATCAAAGCCATCTTGGAGGAAGCCAGCCAGACGCATTTTGAGGACATGGCCTTGTCGGAACCTGTCAAGGAAGTGCTCCAGCGGGTGGTCGAGATGAGCGCCTATTCCCGCCCGGGGATCGGGTTGACGAAGGGGTTTGTGATTGACATGGTCACGCGCATCTTTAATTTGAAAAATAAGAGCTGGGTGATTTATCGGTCACGCAAACCTGAATACGTGATCCCTCGCCAGGTGTTGATCACCTGCCTGATTGATTACCTGAACTTCTCTGTTACGGATGCCGCCGCCGTCTGTGGCAAGGATCACTCTACCGGTACCCATTCCCACAAGGTCACCCATGAGACACTGGTCAATGATCGGGAGTATGGAGAGCGCGTGCGCCGTGTATTTGGAGAGTGCAGGAAGATACTGGACGCATCCAAACACCTATGAACCGTAAAACACAGATCATGAATGAATTACTAAAATCACCGCTAACCTTCTGGTTGATCTGGTTATACCAACACCTAAAACACCGTAAGCATTGCCGGATGGATTACCTCTCCCGGATCGAAGCCAGTCACATCGGACGGCACACCCGCCTGTACCGGGACGCGGTGCTGAAACACTCGGCACTGGAAGATCACTCATATATCGGGCGTGGGAGTCATGTTCAGTACGCACGGATCGGCAAGTGGTGCTCCATTGGCCCCAATGTGATGATCGGTGGAGGCGTCCACCCGACCGATCAGCAGAGCACACATCCGGAGAGGACCGGATGCTATTTCCGGGACGTGGTTATAGGGCATGACGTATGGATCGGACAGGGGGCAATCATTCTGGACGGTGTGACCATCGGCAACGGGGCTATAATCGGGTCAGGCTGTGTGGTTACACGGAATGTGAGTCCCTTCAGTATTGTTGGTGGCAACCCGATGAGAGCGATCCGCAAGCGGCCTATTCAAGATGAAACCTGGTATAAAAAAATAGAAACCCATGTTTGAAAAAATCTGTGTCGGCATTGTCTGTATCGTGATCGGGATCGTTGCCTGTGTGATCATCCTGTTTGTTCTTGACACTTGGATTACAAATACCCAGTTTAGAAAGAATATGAAGATCGGTGATATAGGGTCTGTGAAAATGGGAGACGCTGGCTATTGTGTTTGTGTTATTCATGCTATTAACGAAGGAGATAAAATAACCATTGAGGCATTAAGGCAGGTCATTGTTACTAAACGACGCATGATATATTCAGAAAAAATGGTTGTAACAGAATAACGCAAAAGGAGATTCAGACCAAGACAGACCCAATCAACTATGAATAAACTAGTCAGGAAATGGTATAACACCATCGGGGTCAAATTGCCAATCAGGAGGCGCAATCCCCTGAATGATCCTGAAGTAATTAAGCTCCTTAAGGCCGCCTGGTATGCGGGATTTTGTGGAGAGGGGTTTGACACCTTCTTAAAATCAATGCGATGAAATACAACTTTCAAATCCACGGTGAACGAAAGATCGGACAAGGTGCCTACACCGAGGACGACTGGATCATGAACAAGACCGATGAGGAGGCTAAAAAGATCATCCGGCACTGGAAGAAACGCAAGCGGTTTGACAGCGCAAGGATCGTGAGCAAGATAACGGTCAACGAATGAACTTCACCACCCGCCACCTTCTCCGGCTCGGTCGGCCCTATAACCGCCTGTGCTGGATTCATTGGACGGAAACCGGGCTAATGGTACGGATCAGGCAGATGGTTGAGAAATACTGAAATCACTAAAACTCAATAATATGGTTAATGCGGAATGCAGAAAACTGGCTGAATCAGTAAATAATGCCAAATCAGTTCAAAATGTTATTACGGTCAGCCGGATAATTGACGAGGCTGTTAAAAAAGAAAGAGATAGTATTCGGAAATGGTTACTCGATGAGGGTTATGAACTTTTATCAGAAAAACTGTAGGAGGAACAACAATGACAAAGGCACTCTACTATGCCTTTAAATTACGCAGAACAGTCACCTATACTGATCCGATAACCGGAAAAGAGATCGAGGTAAAACCAAGCGATTGTGCCGGGTATATCCCGGTCTACGAGACTGAAGAAGAAGCCTTCAAAGAATCAGAAGGTGGGAAACATAAAATCGGTGTAATAATAATTGAGGAGGAACAATGACACCTGAACAAAGAGCAAAACTCGAAAGTGCCCTGAAATCAGCAAAAAGGGCACACAAGATCGTGGAAAGAGTACACAATGAACTCTGGATGCAATTCAAAGAAGAATGCTCCATTGAATCTACCAGGGTGCACATGACACGACAAGAAGTTGACTTTACCCGCAAGGCCGAAATGGATTTGTCAGCCGGGGCCGTTAACATCGGGCTGGCATTGGAGGTGGAATGAAGAACTTAAAAGAGTTAAAAGACAAATACCAAAACCAGGAGATCACGGTCATTGGTGCTGGTAAATCAATGGAGCGATATACCCCGGAATCCTTCTCCGAGAGGATCACGATAGGGATAAACTATGTCTATAAGCGCTTTCCGGTCACTTACACCGTGGCCCGGCACCTGGTGGTCATCCGGGAATCTCCGCCGAACCTCGTCTATCCGGAGATCACCTGCGATCTGGACGGGCTCAATGCGCCAAACATTCCCGGCTATCGCTTCGCCGATGAGCTGGTGCAGTCGGGGACAACCTCTAAGACAGCGATGGACCTGGCTCGGTACATGGGAGCCAAAAAGATCATACTGTTGGGCTGTGAGTGCTACGGCGATTACTACGAGGGCTACCCCACCGGATCAACGAACCGGGCCTGGCTGAACCAGATGCGCTACGATCAGGAACTGTTCATCGACTACCTGACGCGCCGGTACGGGGTTGTGGTTGAATGGCATAGGGAAAAGTCATAAAAAATTTGTAACTTTAAGTATATGACCTACCAGAAAGATACACGGACGGGTGCCCTGTTGGAGATCGAGGGGGAATATTACGAAGTGTCCTGCACAATGGAGGGCATGGAGGTGAATATTCAGGTGACCGGTCTGGATGAGGATCGGTTTCTCGAAAGGATCAGGGAGGAGGATGAAAAACAAAGCAAGCAGCCATGAAATACGACAAGGAGCACATTAATCCCTTGATTGAATCTCTGGAAAATGGAGAGGGAAGGGTAAATGCTTGTAAGAGAGCCAATATCAGCTATCGGTGTTTTCTGGATTGGATGGACGAGAAACATCAATTTTCTCAACAAGTAAAAAAAGCAGAGGCCAAAGGCAACGACCGGATCAAGGATATGCAGAAACGGAAGATCATTGAGGATAAGAGCTGGCAGAGCGGGGCCTGGTGGCTGGAACGCAACCATCCCGATGAGTTCCGCCTCCGGACGGAGCAACACAACACCCAACCGGTGAACCTGATCCTCTATAAGGAGGACGAGAACCTATGACAGGCAAACCATCATGGACCAAGACATCAGCCCAGAAGGCGGCGAGCGAACTCCTACGGGGGCCGGCCAACCGGATATTGTTGTCAGGAGGATCCCGGTCGGGCAAAACCTTTCTGCTGTGCTATGCAATCTTTCGCCGGGCGTACAACGAACCCGAAAGCAAGCACGCCATCGGACGACTGCACTTCACCCATGTAGTCAGCTCACTGGCCTACCAGACCATCCCGGTCATGCTCGATAAATGTTTTCCGGGCATCACCGTCACCCTGAACCGGCAGCACTGGTTTTATGAGTTACCGAATAAGTCACAGGTCTGGCTCTTTGGCTTCGACCAAAAGGAACGCATCGAGAAGATCCTGGGGACGGAATGGTCCACCATCTACCTGAACGAATGCTCGATGCTCGACTGGAACCTGGTCACGCTGTCCCTCACCCGCCTGGCTGCGAAAACCAAGCTGAAAAACAAGCTCTACCTCGACCAGAACCCGCCATCAAAATCCCATTGGACCTACAAGGTATTTCACCAGCACATCAATCCGGAGAACGGCACACACCTGAAAGACCCGGATAACTGGGTCACCCTGCTGATGAACCCGGGGGACAACCTTCAGAACCTCCCGGCTGATTACCTGACCACCCTCGATAACCTTCCTGAGCGGGCCCGCAAGCGTTTTTTATTGGGCGAGTACCAGGATGAGATTATTGGTGCTCTCTGGAACGAGACGGTCATTGACCGTAACCGGGTGGATGAGCTGCCCGACTCGATCACAAGGGTGACTATCGGGGTGGACCCGGCGGGCAGCCGGTCCGCCGATGCCGCCGAGACCGGGATCATTGTCGCCGCCAAAAGTGCCGAAGGGCATTACTATATCCTCAAGGACGCAACGGGCAAGTTCACCCCAAACGGCTGGGCTACGCGGATAGCGGCCCTGTATTACGGGCACAAAGCTGACCGTGTGGTCGCTGAAAAGAATTACGGGGGCGAGATGGTGGAGTCCACCCTGAGGACCGTGGACCCGGAGATGCGGATCCTGCCGGTGGATGCCACCCGGGGCAAGATCATCCGGGCTGAGCCGATCAGCGGGCTGTATGAGCAGGGACTGGTTCACCATGTTGGCAGTCTGCCTGAACTGGAGGACGAGATGGTGCACTTTACCGGGGAAGCCGGCCAAAAGTCACCCAACCGGCTGGATGCGATGGTCTGGGCACTTACCGACCTGATGGGAACGAAAAAAGAATTTTGGGTAACAGCAATATAAACACAATGGGAATCTTACAACGGTTAGGAATAAGAAAAATGCAGTCGGCCATGCCCGACAACGCATTACAGCGGATGTTGTTCAGCATGATCGGTAACGACCGGGTGATCTGGTCTGATCAGGACATGGAGGCACTCATCGAGGATAAGCACAATGTCAACGCGGACCTGTTCTCGGTCATTGACTTTATCACCAACGGGTTCAACAAGATCGACCTGGTGATCAAGCGCGGGGCCAAGGAGGATGCCGAGATCGTTGAGAAGGGAGAGCTCTACGACCTGATCCAGACACCCAACCCATCACAATCGCAGGATGAGTTTTTTGCCCTCGGTCTGAAGTTCAAGCTGGTCACCGGAAACTGGATGATCTGGGGACCCCGCCGGTTTGACAAGGGGCCGATCATCGAGCTCTGGAACCTGCCCTCGCAGTACACCAAGATCCTGTCTGGCGGGTGGGCTAAGCCGGTCAAGGGCTTTACGTTGGAGGTGATCTCCGGGCGAAGCATCCCGCTCAATGTTGAAGAGGTATTGCACATCAGGGAACCCAACCTGTCCTACAACGGGCAAGGCGAGGAACTGTATGGGATGTCACGCCTGAAACCAGGGAGCTATCCGGTCGACATCAATAATTCAGCGCAGACAGCTGAAAAAGCCCGGTTCGATAACCGGGGAGCCGCCGGGTTCCTGACCGTGCTTGGGGCCGACAGCGCCAAAGAGGGACTTAAGGCCAGCCAGGACATCAAGAACCAGGTCCGGCGCCAGGCTAAAGGATCGGAGAACGAGGGCGCCCTGGTGGCAACGGGCTATGATGTCAAGTTCACCCCGACCACCGTGAGCGCGGTTGATCTCGGGGTGTTCGAGGGACAGCGGCGCACGCTGCATCAGTTATGCAACCTTTACCATATCCCTCCCATCCTGTTCGATCCGACGGTGGCGAACACGTACAACAATATCCGCGAGGCCCAGAAGGACGCCTATCGCAACGCGGTGATACCGGAGGTTCAGCAGTTCTGCACGGACTTTAATCGCTGGATCGGTGACAGCTATAAGGGAGAGTGGATTGACTTTGACACTTCCGGGATCGAGTGCCTGCAATCCGATCAGCAGGCCATGGCCGCCTGGCTGAATACCGCCTGGTGGATGACACCCAACCAGAAGTTGGCCGCACAGGGGTTGCCCCTGTCCGATGACCCGGAAATGGACAAGGTGTATATCCCATCCAGCCTGATCCCCCTGGTGGATGAGCCGATACCCGAGGCACTGAAATCAATCCGGGACTACCGATGAGAAGGGGACGCTGGATCGTGCGGGAACGAAAGGTCTTTGAACGCAAGTACCAGCGCGTGATGCGACGGGCGTTACTCGATCAGATCAAACCGGTGCTGGAATGGACTGATTATGCCGGTTATGAGGACCGGGTGGACCGGGCTATCCGTGAGGAGCCCATCCGGGAGGCCATGGAAAAGCTGTATGAGGACACGGCCACCTATTTTGCCCGCCGACAGACGGAGCGCCTCAGCAAAGCCGAGGGGGATGTCTGGCTCGATCAGGTCCGGCGGTTTGTCCGTACGAAGGTTGGCGACCGGATCACCTGGATCACCCAGGAGACCGGGCGGCTGATCATAGATGCTATCCGGGCCTCGATTGAATACTATGGGGCACTGGCCGGGGGCGGGACTACCACCCTGACGGATGCGATCAAGGAAGATTTGCGGTCTGAGTATGGGGAGATCGCCCGCTGGCGTGCCATGCGGATCGCACAGACCGAGACCATGACGGCCCAGAACTATGGCTCCCGCATGGCTGCCGAGTCCTGGGGGGTGGAGCTGACCAAGAGCTGGATGGTGTCTGGTGTCAACACACGGGAGAGCCACTACCAGGCACAGGCCGATAACCAGCAGATACCCATGGACCAGCCGTTCATCGTGTCGGGCCATGACTGTGACCAGCCGGGCGATCCCTCGCTACCGGCTGATGAAGTAATCAACTGTGGCTGTTACATCGTCTATGAGCCATTAAGGGAATAAGTGCTTGTGTTTTTCATGGAGGGTTTAGGTTGAGCCCCTGGGAGAGGTCCCGGGGGCTTTTTTATGCCAATCTATCAACACAACCACCAACCTTATCAACGGAAACCACAAACCGATTACCAAGTAGGTAACTTTATAACCACAAGCGCCAACCTGACCCCTCCCTACGATTAAAAGTCAGCGTATATGGGAGGCAGTCTGTTACAAAAAGCCGGGGGAATCCTTAAAGACGTAGACCTGAAAACCAGGACCGTTGCTGGTTATTTCTCCATTTTCGATCAAGTAGACACCGACAATGACATTATCCTGCCGGGTGCCTATGCGAAATCCATTCGTGAACGCGGGCCGCAAGGTAAGAACCGGATCTATCACCTATGGATGCACTGGACCGATAGCATCCTGTCTAAGCCAAAGGAGCTCAAGGAGGATAACACCGGGCTGTTTTTTGTCTCTGAATTTGCCCCCGAGGACAAACAGACCAACCTACAAAAGGACGTCCTACGCCTGTATGACCAAGGGTTGCTGACAGAGCACTCGGTTGGCTTCCAGATCGAGCAGAGCGAGAAGCGGGAGGACGGCGTTCAGCTCATCAAGGAGATCAAGCTATGGGAGGGTTCGACCGTGACCTGGGGAGCCCAGGAGCTGGCCCGGACCACCGAGGTCAAATCCATGGATAAGCCCGTACTCATGGACCGGCTGGACCGGCTGATCAAGGCACTCCATGAGGGGTACTTCACCGACGAGACCTACCAGGCATTGGAATATGAAATGACCATCATCAAGCAATCGCTCGAATCACTCGAACAGGCGGCCGCACAGAGCACCGCCGAGATCACCGAGCCGACCGACGAGGATCTGCTGAAGATGTTTCGCAACAAGTTACAATTCAATTAATTAACATGACACCGGAAGAAAAAAAGGAATTAGCTACCACACTGGCAACCGAAGTCAACCAGGCGTTTGCCGCCAAGGAGGCCGGACTGCTTAGTAAGGTAAAAGAGCTCACGGACGCTATTGAGGCCAAGATGGCCGACAAGGCCTTGTTCGATGAGTTCCAGAAACAGCTCGATGCTGTGACTGTCGCCGTCAAGAAATTTGACGTGGAAGGGGATGAGCGCAAGTCGATCTCCCAGCAGATCAAAGACTGCCTGAATACCAACGAGTTCAAGTCGATGGCTGAGATTGCCAAAAAGGGCAACCAGCCCGACCGGCCGTTTGTGATGAACCTGAAGGTCGAGTCTCAGATGACTGAGATAGCCGCCACGGCTGCCGTTACGGGTAATATACCTCCTCCGATGTACGCTCCCGGGGTGGCAATAGGACCCTACCGCCAACCCTTCCTCAGGGACATCATCAATAACCTACAGACCGAGAGCAACTCGATCTGGTGGATCGAAGAAAGCTCCCGGACGGACGGATCGGCCTTCGGAGCCGAGGCATCAGTCTATGGACAGGGCGAACACAAGCTCTACCAGCGCAGTATGCCGGTTGAACGAGTGGCTGAATACATGAAGATCTCCGATGAGATGTTCACGGATATCCCGTATATGCAGAGCCTGATGAGCAATAAGCTAATGAAGGACCTGGCCCTGAAGATCGATGCCAACATCCTGACCGGATCGGGCACCCCGCCCGCCCTGAAGGGATGGGATCAGTACATCACGGCTTATGCCGCTCCAACGGGTATGGCCCTGAACATTGTCGAGCCGAATTACATCGACCTGCTGGTAGCCGCCATCACACAGGTGAGGGCGGCCTATCAGGTGCCTAACTACGTTGTCCTCAACCCGGTGGATTCTGCCCTGCTAAAGATGCAAAAGGACAAGGACGGCGCCTATGTCAACGCCCCGTTCATGCAGGGTCCCGGGTTCTACATCGACGGCATCCCGGTAATCAGCAACTTCGGCGTTACCCAGGGCACGTTCTACGTGGTAGATTCGACCAAGTCGAACTTCGCCATGCGTAAAGAGATCGAGATCCGGCTGTGGGATCAGAACTCCACCGATCCGATCTACGGGCTAAAGACTATCACGGCCGTGGCCCGGTGCGCTCACTGGATCGCCACGATTGACGCCACCGCCTTTGTCAGTGGATCGCTGAGCCAGGCTAACCTGAACGCCTTAACCCGTCCGTAAGATGAGACGGCTTGTAATCCTTCTGATGGTCGGGCTGCTCTCCGGAGCAGCCTTCGGCCAGACAGCGATCAACGGGTATTATAAGACCTTCGCCGGTACAGCCGCAGACACCCTGACAGCCTCCGTGACCAAGGCCTATACCTTGGACATGGGCTATACGGGCAGCTGGCAGGGCAAGGTCTATGACTATACCATCCAGCTGTTCAGCGACTATGTCAGCGGGACCTCCACGTTCACCGTCAAGCTCTATGAGAGCGTGGACGGAACGAACTGGACGGCCACGGCACTGGATTCACTGAGCAAGGTGCACGCTTCGGATTTTAATTATGTCAAGACGATGAGCTCGCGAACAGCCCGGTACATCAAGGTATCGGCCATTGCGACCTCGGCGACGCAGAAATCCAGCCTGTACGGGTACATCTCGGTCGGTAAACACTATTAACCATGAAAAGGCTCGTCCTATTGCTGCTCCTGGTCCTGCCGCTGATAGCGGTGGGCCAGACGGTTGTCAACGGCAACTACAAGGCTTTCGCCGGGACGGCCGCCGATACCCTGACCACGGGAGTAACTAAAAGTTACACCCTGGATCTGGGAGCGACCGGCGCATGGTCCGGCAAGGTGTATGATATCACGATCCAGGTATGGAACGACTATGTCAGCGACAGCCTGAAATTCACAACCAAGGTCTATCACTCGGTGGATGGGACTCACTGGAACGCTACCGCTACCGATAGCTCCGATTTGGTTCTATCCAAGGCCGACCAGGTCTACTATAAGACCATTGAGGCCCAGAGTGCCCGGTATTGGAAGGTCAGTCAGATCGCCGAGACCGAGGATCAGAAGTCGAAGATTTACGGCTATGTCTATTTGAATAAGCATTAAGAAACGAAAGGGTAAGGGGGGCCCCGCCCTAAACAACTTCCAGGTTTCGTTAGGGGTCAGCAGTGGCCCCCCGCCTTTTTAACAAGCAGATAATGAAAAAAGTACGATTTACCAGAGTGTACGGGGTTCGCAACCAGGGCGAGATACGGTCTTATCCCGATCAGTTCGCCGATTGGCTGGTGGAGATCCATGTGGCCGAGTTGTATATAGATCCCCAACCACTACCAGCTAAGACGGTGAAAGCGCCGGAGAAAAAACTCAAGGAAGCCAAACCGGTGGCCAAGATTTCTAAACAGGAAAAAGGTAAACGGGTAACCAAATAAATGCAGCGGATCGATTATTCACGGACCACTACTGCCACGGTACCCGACACGGCCACGGTGAATACCGGATCGACCTATTACGAGTGCGTCGACCTGGCCACCGCCGTTAACTACCTCAAACAGAACTATGGCAGCGTGACCATTGAGGACTCACTCATCAAGACGCTGATTGTGGCTGCCCGTCACTGGATCGAGGAGCACACCAAGCGGGCCATTGTCCGGCAGACGGTGGTCCTGTATGTCCACGATGACGAGCAACAGGTTCTGGAGATCAGCCTTCCGTTCTACCCGGTTGTGTTGACAAGCTCAGATGTGACGAGCGTCAAGCGGGTGGATTATGAAGGGACCGAAACCACGCTGGCCCGCAATACCGATTACTACATCGAAGGGCTGAACGCCCTCCGGGTAACGCTTTCAAAGACCTGGTCAACGGGTGCCATCGGGGGTGCCGGGAGCCAGGGGATCAAGATCACCTATGAGGCCGGGTATGCGACGATTGCCGATATACCCAAGCCGATGGTCCTGGCTATCCTGAAGCTGATGGCCGAGAGCTATATCAACCGGGAATCCTCGGTTGACTGGGGCATTAATACCGTCCCGTTTGACGTGATCAAGCTATTAGCGCCTTATACAGACCTCTACCTATGAGACAGCCACGCACACGATTAGGAGGATACAGGGAGCGGATCGCATTCTGGAACACTACCCTGACAACTGACTCGATCGGTGGATCGACCGAATCCACGCCCGCCAGCGCTTTGGGGACCAGCTGGGCCCGGGTCGAGCCCATGACCGGACAGCGCTCATTGGAATACACCGCCATTACCGGGTTCCAGGGCTATGTGTTTACCCTGCCCTACCGGAGTGACATCACCATTGATACCACCCGCCGGATTGTCTATAACAGCCGGACCTTCCAAATCACCTCGGTCAGCATACCGGATGAAGCCAGGCAGGAATTACAAATCATCGCATACGAAAAGAAATGAAAAAACTTATCCTTATTGCAACGGCCCTGTTACCCCTGGCGACCTTCGCTCAGGTGGTCAGGCCCTTGTCAGTCACGCGGGTCCAGGCAATCACTCTGGACACCATCACATCCAACCATATCGCCAGCAATACAGCGGCCATTACAACCATCTCCTCCGGGGAGTGGAATGGTACGGTCATTGCCGGGCAGTACGGCGGTACGGGTGTGGCCAATACCGGTAAGACGATCACGCTGGGTCATAACCTGATAACGGCTGGCGCCTATGCGTTGACGCTCACACAGACGAACACAACCAACGTCACCCTGCCGACCACTGGCACGCTCGCCACGTTGGCCGGGGCAGAGGCCTTGTCGAACAAAACAAGTATCAACCTGGTAGAGATCACGGCCCCCGCTCACGGTGCCGAGCTCGAACTGAGTGATTATTCAAAACTGACCCTTACGGGAGGGGACACGGTTGCCCTGACCACATCGGCGAACACAACCCTGACGCTTCCGACCACCGGTACATTGGCGACACTGGCCGGAGCCGAAGCCTTTACCAATAAGCTCAGCTATAACAAAGTAAAAATTACTGCACCCTCTACCGGTGCGGAATTGGCGTTAAGTGATCTATCCAAACTGGCCTTGACCGGAGGGGACACATTGACATTCACTACCAGCGCAAATAGTTCATTAACCCTTCCTACGACCGGCACATTGATGACACTGGGAGGGGCCGAGACGGTGACGGGCGTCAAGAAGTTTACCGGTCATAACCTGTATTACGGTGAGATCCTGACCGCCACCGACACCCTGGCGCTGGCAGCTGACACTCACTACACGGTGCTGGCGGATGCCACCTCGAGCGCGATCCTGTTGACCCTCCCGGCTGCGGCTTCCAGTGAGGGTGCGATCATCCGGGTTAAGTGTATTAATGCTGATGCTGAGGTGAAGATCATCACAGCAGGAGGTACGATCGATGCCACAGCGGGAGCAACCGGGATTACCCTATCCGTTTGGGACGGACGAGAGTTTATGTCTAACGGAACCAACTGGTATATCATTACAAAGTTCTAAGCCATGAAAAAAATACTGATCCTCTTACTGTTATCCCTTTCACTCGCTGCGCAGGCGCAGAACCGGAAGGTGATCACGGAGGTATTCACCGACCTGGCCATCGCCGACAGTACGACGACATACACGATGGATAACAGCTATCAGTGGGCGTTCCAGCTCGTCTGGTCAGGTGGAACAGGCACGCTCGACGGAACGGTGGCCCTATATGTGAGCAACTATCCGACATCGAACTATATCCTGTATGATACCTATGCGACGACAACCCTGAGCAAAGCAACGGGTAACTGGCTGTTTTCAGATACCAACATGACCTTCCAGTATTTCCGGGTCATCGTGACCAAAAATAACATGACCGGGGGAACCTTGACGGGTAAACTCATTCGGATGAAAAACTGATGTTAACGGTCAGTGTCACCGGGACCGCACAGGTCAATGCCAACCTGATACAGATTGAGAGCCGACTGCACCAAGAGATCGAGAAGGAGCTGACACGCAGCGCCGCCACGGTGCTGGCCGATGCCCAGCGTAACGCCCCCAAAGCCTGGGGGAACCTGGCTCGAGGAGGCAAGATGATCCAGAAGCCCGGAAGCCGGGAGGTCCTGTTCAATGCCAACTATGCCGCCGCGGCCGAGTTTGGGCGCAAGCCTGGCAAATGGCCTCCCTTTCAGGCGATCCTGGACTGGGTACACAAAAGGGGGCTGGCAGGCGTATATGCCGCCACTTCACGCCGGAGGATCGGATCCACCGAGCGGATGATGAGTGAGGACCGGCCGTTGGCGTTCCTGATCCAGCGGTCGATCGGCAAGAAAGGCACCCGACCACACCCGTTCCTGTTCCCGGCCTTCGAGAAAGAGAGGCCCCGATTGATTGAACGCCTGAAAACCCTTGCCAGATGAAAGACCCCGGGACCCAGATATTGTCTGCCTTTTATACTGCCCTGAACGGCCACACCACCCTGACGGTATACACGATGGTCCCGCCCAACACGGCCTTTAATTATATCTGGATCGGGGACATCACCAACAACGAGGAAGGGTGCAAGGACCGCTATATCTCCAATGCCACGGTGGCCATCGACATCGTCAAGGGCTACGTGGACCAGGGAAGCAAAAAGGCCGTCGAGGATGAGGCCGGAACAATAGCCGGACATATCCGGACGGCAGTTGGCGCCGGACTCACGATGACCGGGTTCACGATGCACGTCTGTGTGCTGGACTCAACCAATGACATGGTCGAGGAGACCGAGACACAAAAGATTTTTCATAAAATTTTACGATACAGAATGATAATTGAGGAGACATAACTATGGCAGCAATTAACGGAACGCTGATATTTTTCAGCAACGAAACAGCGGCACTCGTCGGCCAGCTGGATGGCTCGATCGGGGGCAGTGCCGATCAGCTGGATGCAACCACCAAGGACTCGACGGATGCCGCCAAGGTGTACGTCTCGGGCGAGACCGAGTGGCACGGTACCGTCACGGCCCTGTTTGACATGACCGGGGACCTGACGCTGGACGATGTGATCGACGCGCTCAAGGCGGGGACAAAATGGACCTGCAAGTTCGGACAAGTGGTTACCGGCAAGGCCTTTTTGACCGGCTATGGCTATGTCAAGAGTTGGAACTGGAATGGTCCTAAGAACGCGATGGCCAATATCGCGGTTGAATTTCAGGGCACAGCAGCAATTAACACTGATACAGTATAAACTATGGCAGCAATTAACGGAACCCTGTGTGTGCTGAAATTCGGCACCACATTACTGACTGGGCAGCTTGACGGGACACTTGGCGGGTCGGCTGATATGCTTGATGCCACCACTAAGGATTCGACCGGCAAGGCCAAGGAATATATCTCCGGAGAGACTGAATTTCATGGAACAGTCACGGCTCTCTATGAGCACTCGGCAACGGCCAACCTGGCCAAGATCGTCGCCGACATCAGCGCCGGGACGCAGTGGACCATCAAGTTCGGCCAGACGACCACCGGCGGGAGATATTATACCGGCACAGCGAACATCAAGAGCTGGAACTGGGCCGCGCCGAAAAACGCGCTCAGCCAGATCTCCCTGGAGGTCCAGGGAAGCGCCGTCATGACTCAGGCAACCGCATAAATTCATTATCACCCATGAACCAACTACGCGGATATTACGAGGCAGAGATCGACGGCACACCGGTTGGATTCCGGTTCAACACGAACTGTTTTCGCTTATACAGTGAGATGCACGGACTGGAGCTGGCCGAGATCGACACGATCATTGGAACGGACAAGATACGCGACCTGATCTGGTGTGCCGGTAAGACCTGTGCCGACCTGCAAGGTAAGGAGTGGTCCTTTACCCTTCTGGAGATCGAGGACTGGATTGATTATGCGGACGATACGGTAATGGAGGGCATGACCAGGGCGCTCAACTCGACTAAGATATTTGGGCAGGAGATACGATCCGGGAGTGAACCGCCAAAAAACTGACCTGGGCGGAGCTCTATGCGCTGGCAATCAGCGAGGGTCTTCGCCCAGCAGAGTTTTGGGAACTGACATTTTGGGAATTAAACGAGTATCTGAAAGGCCGTAACCTCGAGGAGCAGAATCAATGGGCGCACACCCGGCTGATTGTAGCTGCACTCACCGGCAAGGCACCCAAGGAGATCGTCCTGCTGCCTGAGATAGACAAAGGAGAGGAGAAGGTTCAATGGACGCCCGAGTTGGCCGAACAGACACTTAAACATTTTGGCGAATGGCCGACGTAGGATCTATATTTGTAAAATTCTTGTCCGACACCAGCGGGTTCAAGAAGGGCAACGCCGAGGTTCAGCAGGGAATCAATACCACACAAAAGGCAGCGACCGGTTTTGGTACAGCCATGAAGGCGCTGGGTCCCCTGATCGCCGGGGCTTTCTCGGTTACCGCCGTGGTAGCTTTTGGGAAAGCCACGGTTCAGGCCTGGGACGAGAGCGAGCGGGCCGCCGCCAAGCTGCTGGCTGTCACCAAGGGCAATAAAGCAGAGACCGACCGGCTGATCGCCAATGCCGGTGTCCTGCAAGGTAAAACCCTCTTTAACGACGAGGATATCCAGAACGCCCAGCTGATGCTCAAATCGCTGGGGCTGACCTCAGATCAGATCATCCGGATCACCCCTCTGGTAGCTGACCTGGCTACCAAGATGGACACGGATCTCGGGAGCGCGGGTAACCTGGTGGCCAAGTCGATCGGATCATCCACTAATGCTCTGGCCCGGTACGGGGTTGAGATCGAGGGGGCAGCCGGATCCTCCGAGCGGTTTGATTCAGCGGTAGCCGGATTGACCCGCCAGGTCGAAGGGCTGGCCGAGGCGGCCGCGGGTGCCGGTGTGGGATCGGCCCGGCAGTTCAAGAACGCCTGGGATGATGTCAAGGAGCTGATCGGCGGATCGCTGGGTCCAGGTATGGCAGCCTTTTCCAGGAACCTCAAGGCGACAATCGAACAGCTCAGCGGAGCGGGCAAAACCAATTATTCCACCACCCTGAAGGAGCAGGCCCGGGCGGCATTGGAAGGGGCTGAATCCACCGAGGAAGCCAACCGTCGGCTCGAGCAGCAAAAGAAACTGATCGAGGAAAATATCACCGCACTGGAGACCCGGCGCAAGGAAATAAATAACACACCCATCAAAGGATGGGAGCTGGCTAAACATGATGATCTCAACGCTCAGCTGAAAGAGACGAAGGCCCAGCTCAAAGGAGCCGAGCAGGCCATCAAGGATATTAATGACGTGATCAAGGCGGGCACCGCCATGGAATGGGTGCCGGTCAAGGCAGAGATGATCGCCAACGCGATCGACACCATCGGTGAGATGGAGGAGGAGATCAAGGGGCTGCAGGACCGGCAAAGGACCGAGAGTGAGGAAGTGGCTAAGATCACCCAGCTGGAGATCAACGGCTGGCAGGCCAAGATTGATGCGATCAAGAGTTACGGCAAGGAGAGCAAGCTGACCGAGGCCGACATCAAGGCGCTTAATGAACTGCACCGGGACCAGGCCGGACTGATCAGCAACGTCAACCTCCAGGTGGATCTGTACCGGGATGCCCTCGAGCATGCGGGCACACAAGACGAGATCGACAGGATGTCAATCCTTATTTTGCGCCTCGAGGCGACACGTAAAGCCTATGAGGAGGCCGGGCGGATGATCGCCCAGAAACCACTGGCCCTGCCTTCATCAGTGGGTACGGTGGTCACGAACAAACAGCTCGCTCCTAATACCTACGATCCGGCAAAGGCGTTGGATGAATATAACCGGGCCATCGCTGAATCCAAGCGGATCACGGTTGATTTCACGAATATGGCGGTCGGAGGATTTCAGGATATTGCCGTTGCCATCGGCCAGCTGGCCAGCGGTGAGACATCCATCCAGGGATTCTTTGCCAACATACTCAAGGCGATCGCCCGGTTCATGCAGGAATTTGGGGCCGCCATGATCGCAGCCGCCGCCGCCAAGATAGAATTTGAGGCCTCGTTCATTGCCAATACACCGCTGGCTATTGCCACGGGCATAGGATTGGTGGCCGCTGGAACAGCCCTGTATGGAGTGGCCAACAAGGGGATCAGGAGTTATGCCGAGGGCGGTATTGTCTATGGACCTACCATCGCCCAGATCGGTGAATATCCCGGGGCCAGGAGCAATCCGGAAGTGGTGGCTCCCCTGTCTAAACTCGAGAACATCTTTGGCTCAAAAAGCATCCAGGGCGAGTTCCGGGTCCGTGGCCGTGATCTGGTCTATGTGCTCGGCGAGGAGATGAATTTCAATAACCGGACCTAAGTGGCCTACACGGACAAAATAGCAACCATCACTTTCAAATCAGTTCAATTCGGGCTGGTGTATGTGATCGACATCTATGACCGGGACACCTATGCCGGCGACGTGATCGACCTGGTGCTGACCGGCCAGCCTGCTTTTCTCCGGTATGGAGGAAAGGGCATCCTGCTGAGCGGGAAGCATGGCAGCGAGCTGACCATTAACATACTGGCCTCTCCGTCGGATGATTACGATTGGATCAAGACGGGTGACTCGACGAAATACTTAGTCGAGCTGACCCGGAGCACCATTAGTATCTGGAAGGGCTATGTCCTGCCCGGATCGGTGGTGGAAGATTACCTCCCATACCGGGTAATCTCGGTGATAGCCACCGATCGGCTTGGGTTGCTGGGAGACACTCCCTATCTGGATGAACTGATTGGTTATCCGGTACAGGGAACAGAGAGTATGTTGACCAGCCTGAGGAGGGTGTTAAATGGGACAGGTATCTCCCTGCCTGTCCGATCATCGGTCAATTTGTTCGATACGGCTATGAACGTAACGGCAAATGATGATCCGTTGGTTCAGGCGTTTACCCGACAGGAGCGGTTTATGGATGTTGACCTGAACCCCTCGAGCATGGCAACGGTGTTGGATGCCCTGCTCGAAACCATGGATATACGGGCGTTTCAATCCTGTGGGTACTGGTATCTGATCCGCACCATAGAATATGCCTCTGCTGATCTGGCTTGTCGGGACTTCAATGTCTCTACCGGCGCACTCATCCAAAACGTCAGCTTGTCGGTCCAGCAGACAGCGGTCACACCACCCAACTTCGTGCAGGGTACTTTCTATCTGTTAAAGGGTACTCAGGTGGAGAACACCCTCGGACTGAAAAGGATTTCCATCGTCGAAAACAACGCCCTGAAACCCTCGGCGTTGACCGCCTATAACTTTCCGGCAAAAGAGTTTGTGGCTGGGTCGCCACGCCATTACACAATCTCAGGGAGCAGTGGCTGGAAGATGGTCAACAACAATGATGCCTGCCTGATGTATTGCCCGGCTGATGATTATGTGGCTGACGAGTATTTTGAAAGCGACAGTTATTCGGTTTATGCCATCTCGGCACTTCCGACGAGGCTCATTATCAAAGGAGGATATATAACTTCGGGATCTACGTTGGGGCAATGGAACATACATTTATCTGTAACAGACGGAGTAGATACGTATTACTGGCATAATTCCGGCTGGTCAACCTCGGATACAAAATGGAAACCGCTGTGCAAGACGGCTAAATTAGACAGGCCGGAAGATCACGAGTTTACCATCGATGCGTGGCCGATAGACGGGTTGGTTACGATCCGGTTTTATGACATACCAAACAACAATCCGTTTATCTCAGAAATCCTACTCACCCCTGCCCCCTCGGATGATTATTCCTTTGCTTCTGGCCGGGAGACAACGGCTGTTATTGACGATAATAACATCACGATCCCGCAGGAGCAGTCCATGATCCTTACCTC
>Ga0265297_10004174_pt1 | contig 24197 bp, 22 predicted proteins | sample Munlanlwell13791_FD_192502 | JGI IMG/M metagenome (GOLD analysis project Ga0265297, IMG submission 192502) | Leachate microbial communities from a municipal landfill in Southern Ontario, Canada - Leachate well 137-91 | ecosystem: Engineered > Solid waste > Landfill > Unclassified | place... | reverse complement strand
CTATTACTGAGCCGGCTTCTGCTCCTTTAATTAGTCTAATATCACGAATAATCAAGCTGTAAGGGTTACTGCCGCCGCCCCCGCCGCCGCCGGTACTGCAGGCACCGCAATCTTGAGAACAGGTAGAGCAGGTTTCATTGCCATTGCAAGAGGCATCACCACAGACTGGTGTCGGTGGGCAGGCACCGCAATCCGTTGAGCAAGTACTGCAAGTTTCATCACCATTGCAAGCTTGGTCACCGCAAACCGGCTGGGTCGGGTTGCAACCCTCGTCGATATTGCCATCGCAGTCATTATCAATATCATCGCCGCAAATTTCAGCCGCGCCGGGGTTTATATTGCTGTTAGAGTCATTACAGTCATTGCCGTTAGGGCAGTAAGCCTCATTATAAACAAAATAACTGTCATTATCGGCATCAATACATTCCGGACCAACCGTTTCCAAGGTACAAGAACTGGTACAGGTATATCCTTGGGTTACATCCTGGCCATCACATTCCTCATAGCCATTATTTTGCGGCCCGCCAGTGCCAGTACCATTTGGCGTTTGCTTTATTCCATCGCCGCAGAAAGTTAGATAATTAAAGAAGTTAATGCCGCCGATTCCCTGGCCATCAACTAAATTGACATCCTGTGACAACGGAGCAGTATTTAGCCAGCCGTCAACCAATTGTTCATAGATTGTCCAAAGGCCGGCAGTTAAGGCAGGGAAGCAATAGAACCCGTTACCATTAGTTAATGTTGATCTCGGGGCATCATCTTTAGCCGCCCAAATTGTCCATTCCGGAATTATCGTATCATTATTATTAAATATTCCATCCCGATCATAATCATTGTATTTAAAGCCGCAAATACTGTTAGGTTCAATATCCCCTAGCCAATCATTGCCGAAATTGACATAAACCGCCTGAGCTTGGCTGACGTTAACATCTTGGAACAGACCGGTGGTATTCTTCCAGCCCGGCTGCATTTCTTCCTGAACGCGGTAATCACCCGGGGTAACATTTTCAAAGCAATAATTGCCACTTTGGTCAGTTACTCGGTGATCAATAATGGTTTGGCCAGCGGCGCAATGCAAAGCCCTGACGCCGTCAACATCAAAACCGTCAGCATCCGGGCCAAAACTATTGGAATATGAAGTATCGGTTAATTTCAAATATTTGGCCCAAGCAAGGCTGCCCAAATCAAAAGTGCTGTCCTGGCAGCCTTCGCCGGCTAGTTCAACCCAGTTGCTGCCATCCTGGGAAGCGGAAACTTTTACTTTTTCCGGATAAGTATTACAGCTATAGTTGTTGTAAGTGGTTTCGACCACCTCGATATCATCACCTGCTCCATTAACAATTAAATTATCAAAGCCTAAAATCAGTTCGCCGCCAAAGCCCAAAGACACAAATTCCACCGGATCGTCAGTTGGGTACTGAGCCGCGCCCAGTGCTTTTGTGGCATCGGTCCTGTCAGAAGTTACCGGGGTACCATTTGCCCTGTTTCCTGGAGCATAGCTTATGGCACTGTCCGCCCATTCATCTCCTGCAGCGCAATCGGTGAACTGGATCAAATCAATTGTCCAATTTGCCAAGCCCGGCTCGTCATTTTGCTGGCCGTCTTCGTTTTGGTCATGCCATTTATAACCGCAGATTGAACCTTGGCAATCTTCATCAGTAATGCCATCGCAATCATTGTCTAAACCGTCACCGCAAACTTCTTCGGTTGGCGCTGGTGCCTGGCAATTACCCCAAGCTCCGCCTTGATCACAGGTTTGAGTGCCAGTTGAACAAACGCCGCGTAAATCAGTAGGACATCCTCTGGTTTGTCCTGGTTCACATTCGGTTTGCTCGGGAATACAGCGAACGCTGACATTATCTAAAAGGGTGCCTAAAGAATTAGAAGTTCCGCCGTCGGCAAATTCCAGTAAAGTTGTATAGCCACTGGCAGCTAAATTATATTGATGATTAACAAAGTTTAAACTGCCAAGACCGGCACCGCTAAGGGTATCTTGCAAAATTCCATCCCAGTTGAATTTAAGGTTATTATCAGCTTCCGGAGTGTTTGGCCGAGGGGAAAAATCAAAACTGACTAAATAGTTATAACCGGGCCAAGTGCTTAATTCCTGGGAGATTTTAACCGAGGCTGGTTCGCCATTGCCCGAATCACCAGGTCCGCCCCAGTCGCCGTCTAGCTCCGCATATTGGCTGCCATCCGGAATTAAACCGGAGAATAAACCTAACTTATGTAATTCCAAAGAAGCAATTTCCGGCCTGACCTGGTTTTCGTAAATTGCTGGAGTCAGTGAAACCCAACTGGTGAGCCAGCTAGTCAAAGAGGCTGGCAGGATATCCCAATTACTGGGATTAGTCACAATCGGATTTTCAAAACTATGATTAGTCACTAATTCGACATTCGGATCGCAGGGCGGCGGTAAGGTGCAATCAGGTGAACAATTGGCTGAACCGTTTGGTCCGTCATCACAGGCTTCATCACCTTCTTTTACATAATTGCCGCAACTTGGGCAGTCGCCGGCATAAGGGGTGACGGTAACTCCTTCGGTAGTCCAATCAAAGTAAAAATGAGACCGGACAACATGGCGTTCGGCAAAAAAGATATCAACAACGTGGACGCCGCTTAAAGCCAAAGTTCCGGTTTTAGTTGTTGGCGAATGAATTCCGGGATTATCAACCACTAAAACGCCGTCTAAATATACCCAAGCATCATCATCAGAAGTCAAAGTATAATCATAATTACCGGGCGTATTGACCGAGATCAGACCGCTTGAGTGAATACCGAAATGATATTCATGGTTGTTGTCAATCTCTTCAGGCGCCATGTCAAAAGGAAAGAAATTTTCACCCCAGGTCAAATTGCTATCAATCCGGGAGAATCTGAAGTAATCATTATTATACCAATCAGTATTCCAAACTTCGGCCCGGCTTAAAGGATCGCCATGGCTGACGTCGCTAGAGTGGTTCATGTCGGGATGATTTCTTGAGTAATTGAAATATCGGCTATACCAGCCGTTGCCGGTTAAATTATCGCAAATTAAATTTTCTAAACCGCAATTAGCATTACAGCCATCGCCGTCGATGATATTATTGTCATCACATTGTTCATTACTTTCTTTAATTCCGTTGCCGCAATTACCTGCCGGCGTTATAACTTGACAGTCAGTACCGCAGGTTTCAGAACCAGTCAAACCATCATCGCATTGCTCATTATTTTGCTGATCAATATTTTCGTCGCCGCAGAAAGGACCGGTGACCAAAACATTTTGGCAACTGTCAGAGCAGTAGCTGCAGGTTTGACCGTATTCCGCTACGCAAGGCTGGCCATTAGCCTGGCCGTTATCACATGCTTCTTCCTCGTTTAGATCTTCGGTAATGCCATTGCCGCAAACGCTTGGAGTTAGGCCGGTACAATCGGCATTACAATAGCCATAAGTGCCATTATATTGAATGCCGTCATCACAGATCTCGTTACCATTTATAGTGCCATCGCCGCAGCTTTGGGTGGTTAGACAAGCTCCCCACTGACATTGATTACAGTCTTTGCTACCATTGTAGCCAGTTTCTGTAATACATTTAGCTGGAGTGGATTGGTCACAAGCTTCTGATGTTTGATTGACTTCGTTATCACCGCAATACGGCACATATTCTAAAGTACAACTTTGGGTACAGATATAATGTTCTGGTACGCCATCATTTGTATCACAGGCTTCGTCGCCGTTTTTGATCCCGTCATTACAGCCTTCTTTGGCGACGCAAGTGCTCCAGCCTTGGCAGTCTTGATTGCAGGTTTGTTCGCCGGCATAAGCGCCTGCTTGGCAAGGTTGAGCATCACCGATTTCGCAAGCTTCACTATAGCCGGGGTAACCCTGATCAAGAATATTATTATTACAAATCGGTAAATAATTACCAAAATCTTTACTAGTAACATTTTCCCCTTCGGCCAAGCTGACGGAGTAGGAATTACTTACCGGATAAGTTTGTTGATAGGTTTGGCCGGGGTTTGGCCCTTCAGACACAGTGTAGCTGCCTGGCAATAAACCGGAAAATTGATAGCAGCCGTTAGCATCAGTTGATTGGGTATCATCAGCGTCGCCGCCTAAAACGATTGGCCAGCCGGCTAAAGTACTATCACCGGCGATAATGCCATCATTATTATCATCAGAAAATTTACAGCCGGCAATTGAACCATATTGGCAGACTCTTTGGGAAATTGAATTATAAATTGTTTCCAGATCAGTTTGGCTGGGCGCAAAATAATAATTGCCGCCGGTAGCGTTGGCAATATATTGCAGCATTGTGGCGTTGACATCACTGCCTAAACCGATAGTGAATATTTTGTAGCCTAAACCAGCCGCTTCGTCAGCTTTGGCTTTGGCATAGGCCACATCAGCGGCATTTTCATCCGCGCCATGGCCATTGGGCCGATTAGCTACGCCATCAGTTAATAGAATAGCGACTTTAACTGATTGAGGATTAGCGCGACTTGAACCCAGCTCATCATTGGATAAGTCAATGGCATCACCAATATTAGTATAACCATTGGCAACTAAAGCATTAACAGCCGCTTGGGTGGCCGGGTGATCATTGGATAAACCTTTATCCAGATTAGCCGCATTGGCAAAAGAAACTAAACCAGACTGATCATCAAGTCCGAGTAAACCCAAAAAGGTATCAGCCGCACTTTTAGCCGCCGCTAATTTATCAGGAGTAGCTGGTATATAAACTGAACCATGAGGGTCTGGTTGGTCCTTAGCATCACACCATTGCTGAGTTTTGTTAGAGTCGATATGTTTGTCCCATCTATTATGCCAACTATTCCACTGCCACCATTCACATTTACTGCGTGAACCGCCTTCATCCATACTGCCTGACCGATCAATAATCAATACTACGTCAAGATTAGCATCGCACATGCCTGGCGGCGGTGTTGGCAAAGGTGTAGCCGAAGCAGTCAAAGGCACCAGCAAAGAAGCTGAATTGGCCGGTAAAATCATAAAAATGGCGACTAATATGTTTAAAAATCGCCATCCTTTTAGAGTTACTTTTTTTGTCACTTTCTTGTTTTTCATATTTTTTTTACTTTAGATTAACTAAAATATTAAGTATTTTAAAGTATATAAATTTACCATTTTTTGTTCACTTTCGTCAAGCTAAAAAATCCCGCCCGTATATCTCCAGTCTACCAGCTGGATTTTACTAAGTCAATGCTTCTTATTTAAGCCAAAATTTTTACCACTATTGATCATTTTTCAGCTCTAGCCCGCCATTATTGTAGCGATTAGAGGCATTCCATAAAAGCCAGCCAATTCCACCGGAGTCATTACTGGCTTGGATTTGGGTTTTAATCATTTCCGGTGTATAAACTGCGCCTAAGTCAAAGGCTTGCAGCCAGGGCCGAATTTTGGTCTGGCTAGAGCCCAATTTATCTTTTGCCTTAATTAAGCTGCGATAAATTATTTCATAGGGGTGTTCGGCCGGGTTGGCAAATTTCTCGAATCCAGCCGGATAGTGGGAAGGGTAAACCATCGGGCAAATATAGTCGAAGTTACCCACAGCGTCTTCAAGTCTTTGGCCGATATTTAAGCCATCTGACCGCCATAGGACCATACCGAAGAGATCAGCTGAAGTGAAAGCCGGATAGAAAACCAAGCTTTTTTTAACATATCGGTAAAATTCAGCCATCACTTTGGCTTTGCCTTCAAAAGTCGCATTGTCTAGATTAGCGTAGACAATTTGTTTGATATTGCCATCTGATGGAAAACGGATATAATCAAAATTGACTTCGGCAAACCCGAGTTTAACCGCTTCTTTGGCTAAATCCAAATTATATTGCCAAACTAGCTTTTGGGTCGGATCAACCCAGGCCAGACCCTTATAATCTCGCCAAACTCCCCCGCCCTTGGCTTTTAAAGCAATATCCGGCCGCTTTTCGGCTAAATAAGGATCTTGGAAGACGACGATTCGGGCAATCGGGTAAATCCCCTCCTTTTTTAGTTCTTTCAGCCAGTCAGCCAGGTCCGGAATCCTAATTTCTTCAGCGCCGATTTCTCCAGCCAGAGGGTTATCAGTATCAAAAAATACCTTGCCGCTATAGTCTTTAAGGTCAATGACAATGGAATTCAGTTCAGTGCTTTTGATTAAATCAACCAATTCCGCCCGCCTTGTCTTGGCTCCGGCCGTGTAAGCAGTCAGATAAATCCCTTTATTTTCGATTTTTTCTGGCTTTTTTAAAACCTGGTAGGTCGGTTGATTAAAGGTAAAAACCAAAGAAAAAAGCAGAACCGGAATAATCACCAATAAATTGATTAAAGGTAAAAACATAGACTTTTTTACAGCATAGCAAAAAATACCAATTTAAGCGAATTTAAATAGCCTTTTTGAAATTTATTTGGTAAGATGTAGATATGGAATTATTATTAATAGGTTTATTGGGTCTAATAATGGGAATAGTAACTTCAATTTCTGGAGGAGCTGGAGTTTTTGCAGTACCTACTATGCTGGCTTTTGGGATTCCACCAATTAACGTATTAGCACTTAATAGAGTTTCTGATGTTGGAGTAGTATTTGGTGCTTTAAAAAAATATAGCTATTTTAAAAGTATTATTTGGAAGCTAGCGATTATTGCATCTATTCCTCTAGGGATTGGATCAATACTTGGTGCAATTTTTGTTACAAATATACCAAAACAAGCATTAAATTATATAATTCTTTTTGGTATTATTGCAGGGATATTCTTATTGTTAAAACCCATAAAATCCGAGGTGGCTACGCGGAAGAGTTCATTTAATATTTTTAAGATTATTTTTTTATTGCTTGTTGGTTTTTGGAGCGGTGCACTGGCAATGGGGGGGGGCAACATTTGCCATACTCGTATTTGTTTATTTCTTTAAACTGTCTTTTCTAGAAGCTCGCGGTACTCATATAGCCGCTGCTATACCTGAGGCACTCATATCCACCACGATTCTATATTTTGGGTCAACTGTTTCAATTATATTAATGCTAATAATGTTTGCTTCTAGCTTTATCGGGGCCTGGATTGGATCTCATCTTGCAGTAAAACATGGCAGTGATTTTATAAAAAAAGTAATGGTCGGAATCGCAATTATTATGGTAATCAAAGTTATTATTAATTTGTTTTAAGCGTACCCTGTTTATCAGCCAAATAAAATTATTTCTAAAATAATATAATGTAAAGAAAGGAGCCAAAAAACATGGAAAAGATTAACGCATTCATTTATTAGACGCCAAGAATTAAATATGCCAGCAGATAAACATAATTTTCGAGGAGACCAAAGGGGTTATAGTTTTTATGAAGGCTCGGAAATTACCCGAGAAGACGTAATTGCTGAAGCCAAGACCAGGCTTGAACAACAAGGCGGATATCCTGACCCGCAGGCAAAAACAATGGATAATCTTAGAAAAGCCATGGCCGCTATTAGAAGTGTGCTGGAAAGCAAAGGTATAGATTTATCAAGCATCGGAAATAGCCTCCGTCAAGAAATCATTGATGATGCCATGAAGATTTTAAAGATGTTTGATATTGAATAGCTTAGTATGATGTATCTTAGTCGCTAATAGCAATATTACCTGATTTTACATATTAATAGTGACATCTTAACTAAATTAATATGAAACCTAAAAAAATTAACAAATTTATCTACTGGACGCCAAGAATACTATGCATATTATTTATCGCCTTTTTGGCTTTATTTTCCCTGGACATTTTTGATTTGAAATTGGGATTTTGGCAAACTGTTCTGGGATTATTCATGCACAATATCCCGTCCCTGATTTTGCTGGTAGTCTTGTTAATCTCTTGGAAATATGAAATCGTGGGTGCCATTGCCTTTTTTCTTGCCGGCCTATTATATATTATCATGCTACTAATGAATCCGTTTGAATGGTATATGTTATCTTGGATGTTAACCATTGCCGGACCGGCATTTCTGATCGGAATTTTATTTCTTATTAACTGGATGAAGAAGGAAAAAATTAAATAAGATAGACTGTCTTTCACTAACAAATTATACAATTACAAAAAACAGGCTGATTAGTTACCTGTTTTTTATTATTGGTTTTATAAACCTAAATTCAAACCGGAAAATTTTTGTGCCACGGCCCATTGGGCTTTTTTGATTGCCTCATTAACGCAATCTTTGATCAGCTGGCCGCCGGTTTCTTTTGGCAAATCTTGAGTTAATATCACTTGCTCAACCATTAAATTACCGTTAACTACAACCTTGATGCCATCTCGTTCATATTCAAACCGTTCTGACTTGATTGCCTCTTGCATGGCTTTAAGCTGGCCTAGTTGTTTTAATTTATCCAGCATTTGGGTAGTAATATTATAAACTCTCAATAAGATTAGCAATAGAATCATCGCCGGGAAAATCAAACATTTTGGCAACAAAACCTTCGGGCGGCGTGCTGCCGATTAGAACGTGAAATAAAGCATAATCTTCGCAATCCGGATACTTGGCACGCAGCTCTTGGCCGAATCTAATGATTTTTCCATAAGCCTCACGATTATTTGCAAAGTCGCTTTTTATCCGTAAAAGTTTTTCTTTATAATAATCGAGTTTTGCTGCTTCGGCTTTGGGTGAAATATTTTCTTCAATCATAGCTTAATTATTTATTTAATATTTCCTACTTTCTCCGCTCCGCGCCAAACCTCGGGGACAGGGAGTCGAACCCCGATTACCAGAGCCAGAATCTGGCGTCCTACCATTAGACGATCCCCGAGGTCTGGCGCGGCATATGAATTCTAATTAACTATTTGGCCGCCGAACGTTTCCAAAACATTTTTCAATGATTCATCGGTTTGGCTTTCGGCCAAAGCTTCGACTTCTACTTTATCGTCAGCCAAATCTTTGACAATCACGGTTTTAACAATTAGTTTAGCCCCGAAAATTTCTTCTAAAACTTTTTCTAAAGTCTGTTTGTTTTTTAAATCATTGATCCGTTGCTGATGAAATTTATGTTTAAAACAAAGTTCCAAAGTGCCATCTTCTTTGACTGTCGATGGTCTGCCAATCCTTAAAGTTGAGGCCAAGCTCTGGTTATACTTCTTCAAGCAAATCAGCACTTCTTCCCATTTTTCTTTGATTTGCTCTAGGCTTAGCTTGACTTTGCCTAAACTTTTTTCCGGCCGGGGTTTAGGCAAAGGATTTTTGATCGGTTCTTCGGTTTCTTTGCCTTTGTTTTGGCTTTGGGTTAAATCGCCAGAAATATTGTCATCATCTTTATTTTTTGAACTGTCATTTGGTTTTTGCTGATTGCTTTGGATTTCCAAAACCGCCAGCTCCAAAGGTAATTGCGGGATATCGGCAAATTTTATTTCTTGCCTTTTACCGACAAAAATTTCGATTACTTTGACTAGTAATTCCAAAGAAAAATTTTGGGCAATGTCAACTATCCTTTTTTCCAAATCTTTGCTGAAAGAGGCGGTAAATTCATTCAACTGAGTATTAACCTTGACCAATAGAATCTTGCGTAAAACTTCGATTAGGTCATTGGTGAATTTTTCCAAATCAATCCCATTTTCCACCAATCGATTGATTAAAGCTATCGCTGATGTTGAATCGGATTTAATTAAATAATCAATCAGCTCAAGAACCAAATCAAAGTGGGAATGGGGCAAAACTAATTCGGCCTGTTCAAGCGTTATTTCTTTTTCATCCAAAGAAAGAATTTGACCCAATAAGCTTTCGGCATCGCGAATGCAACCTTCGGAATGATAAGCAATATTTTCTAAAATGGTTTGATCAACCTTTTTGCCTTCCTTGCCCGTAAGCTGAGCGAGGCGCTGGATAATGTCTTTTTCCGGCACTTTGTGAAAATCAAAATGCTGGCAGCGAGAAATAATCGTTTGGGGGACTTTATGGATTTCGGTGGTTGCCAAAACGAAAATGACATGATTCGGCGGTTCTTCCAAGGTCTTTAGCAAAGCGTTAAAGGCAGCCGTGGAAAGCATGTGAACTTCATCAATGATAAAAACTTTGAATTTTCGGCTGGTGGGAGTGAAACGGGAATTGTTGATAATGTTTTCCCTTACATTATCAACGCCAGTATGCGAAGCGGCGTCAATTTCAATTACATCCAAGGACTTGTTGGCAATCAGCTCTTGACATGATTCGCAACTATCGCAGGGTTCACTTTCACCTTCTTTTCGCTTGAGGCAATTAACAGCTTTGGCCAAAAGCCGCGCCGTGGTGGTTTTGCCCAAACCGCGGGGGCCGGAAAACAAATAAGCGTGAGCGACTTTTCCGTTTTCCAGCTCACTTTGAATCGTTGTTCTAATATGGTTTTGGCCGATCAGTTCTTTAAATTTCTGCGGCCGATATTTACGGTATAAAGTTGAAGACATAATTCCGTTAAAATTTTAATTCATACATAAGAATAATCTTTCATTTTTTCCCTATCTTCTTCGCTATAGTAGAAAGTATCCAATTCCCCCGTCTGATAGCCCACCAAAGCCTGCTTTATAGATTCATCTAGTTCCTTAACCTTCGTTCCCGGTTCTACGTCAACTCCCTCTTTCTTTAAGCCACGGCATAAATTTAGGGCAAAAGCCGACGGCCCTCTCTCTGAGTCAACCCCTTCCTGGACAATTCTAGCTAAAACTTCCTTCTCAACAACTAGGGGTTTAGCTTTATCATCCAATAGATCTCGTATAATTTTAACTTTGGAATCATCAACCGGTAAGCTTTCTTGGTCCTCGGGCTGTTGCTCGCTGTAAACTTTTATTAACTGAAAAAGATTTCGGTTAATTCCTTTTTCTATGTGGGGATTGTGATAACGGTCCCAAGCATGCCCTATTTCATGGAAAAGCCACATTAGGCCACCTTTTTGGCCCAGGTTACCATATACAATTTCTTCACCATTGGCCAGTAGCTTACCACCTCTCTCATGATATTGCTCGTTATTCCCTTTATATTCCGCTAAAGGTATTGGTAATTTACCATCTCGGTCTAAATATTTTCTATTAGCACGACTGGCTTCTTCGTTAAGATGGGGACGAAAAGAAATTCCAGGCGGCAACAAATCATTTAATTTTATTCTTTGACCATCCTCTAGAATAAGGATTAATTCGGATTCCTTTTTAACTTTACCCTGTAAATCTCTGTCCTGGCTATCAAAATATTCATGATCGGTTGATTTCGCCGTGACCCTTTCTTCTATTTGTTGAGTGCCATTTTCTCTCCCAAAAATAAACCTTTTTTTCTGCCATAATCCCTCTTGATTGTTTCCTTCTGAAAGATCACCAACTTCTAATTTTTGCCACTCTTCTTCATCCTCATAAGGAGATTCTCTGGATTTTAATAAAAGACCCATGGCTTCATTGGAGAAGTATTTCCATCTTCCAGAAGCACTATCATATGCTTTTACCCCGCCAGTTTTTTCATATTCTGCGAGTGCAGCTTCAGTTACAGTTGGTGGTCCTTCTTGGGATGACATATTTTAGATAATAAACTAGTTAATTTTAGTGGGATATAGCATAAAAATTCTAACTCTTTTTGAGAGTTTAGGCAAGCTTATGTAAAAATAAAAATAGCCTTAAACTTTTAGGTTAGCAAAAACAAATTTTTCGCTAATTAAAGACTAATTCTATCCAAATTGTACCGGAATTGAATTTAACTTCCTCATTAGCTTGGTTATAAAATCTGGTTCGGCCGCCTGTTTTTTTCCAATCCCCTTCAATTTTTTGGCCATCTTGGTAGATTTCGGCCACTCCGCCGCTTTTGACGTCAACTTCCAGGCGACCATAGCTGTCAATAATTTTATAATCAACGTGTTGAATAACAACATTTTTAGCTTTAAGAATAATGCCTGACTCGGTTTTATGAACTTTTCCGGCCAAATAACGGGTGTAATCATTAGTATTGGGATTGTATTGATATTCAACTTGATATTCGGGATTACTGGCAAAATCAACTTTGACTGGTGAGACTATATTTGTCGAAGTAGCCTCATCCCTTTTAAATTGCCAGGGGGAAAAATCGGCCCGAGTTTCAATTTTTTTAGCAGTAATGGCCCGTCTTATTAAGTCAGCCGAAGTAAAAAGATTATGGGGTTCATTGCGTTTGGGGTCACGCCAGAAATAAATGCCGTCAGCGGAAATCTCATTAATGTTATAGACCGGACTATAAGTTAATTTGTACATGGCGTCCGAACTCCCGCCGGCATGAAACAAAACCGCCTGCCATTCTTCAGTAAGCTCAATAAAAAAAGGTCTAACCGATCTGACCGGTCCAATTCGCGCCGCCTTTGTTTGGGAATCAAAAATTGCTAGAAACCTGGTGATATCCCCTTCGACGATGCTTTCGTAAATTATACTGGCGCTTTCCAAACCGGCAATAGGCCGGCTATCTATATGATTTTCCAACATTACGCCAATCGGTAAGAGAGCCGATTTTTCGGTCGGAACTAAACGTCCGTCAAGCAAACGATGGGTTCGAGGATTAGCTTGATGATTGATTTGCGACTGCCAATTAAATTGCTGGTCAACCAATAAATAACTGGCAATAATTACAGAAGCAATCAAAAAAATAATGATTAGAATAATCAAGAAGCGATAGTTAATGATTATCTTGCCGAGTTCAATTTTCATTTGATTACTAAATCCCCCCGCCACTTTTTTACTCTTCGGGAAATGAATATAATATATAATTCATAAAAAGTTAAAAGTGGTGGAGGGATTTTAAAGACTTTGTTATTTTTCTTTGCCTTCAGCTTTTTGGTCAGCCGGGCCAGTTTCTTCAGTTTCGGCTGAAGCGGCAACTTCCGGTTCTTTTGGTTTAGCTTCCAAGCCTTCTAATTCCTTTTCGGATCTTGGCTGTTGGATTAAAGCGACAACGTCATGAGGATTATGGGTAATAGTCAACCCTGACGGTATTTTTATATCGGCAACATGGATGACATCCTCAAAAGTTTTTAAACTCGACAGATCAACATTGATTTCATGGACTAAATCCTGAGGCAGACATTCCACTTCCAAAGAATCAATAGCGGTGACTAAAATGCCGCCCAATTCTTTAACCGCGGGCGGTTCATTGATGAAATTCAAGGCAATTTCGGCATGAAGTTTTTCATCCATTCTCACTTGATGGAGGTCGGTATGGATAATTTGATTGGTTTTCGGGTCAAGTTGGTAATCTTGGATCAAAACTTTGACTGGCTTTTGGTCATCAACAGTCAAGTCAATCAAAGTACTTTCACCGGCTTGGGCAAAAATTTTCTCAAAAGTTGAATAGTCCAAAACTAAACTCACTGGCTTGACTTTATGACCATACAAAACAGCCGGGATTTTGCCCTGCTTTCTCAGCTGATCAACTTTTTTTCCGGTTTCAACCCTTTTTTTAGCTTTTAAAATTAAAGTCGGCATCGCTGCCTGCTCCTTTCTTGGTATTAGTTATTAATTTTTTAATCAAGGTAATCAATTAGAACCTTTTCTTTATTAAGGAATTGATGGACTTCTATTACATCATCACAACTTATTGGTTTAGCTTTTTTAAACCGCAAAACATCTTCACCTTTTAAATCAGTGACTAAGCCGACTGAGCTTACCCCCAAATTATTAGTGACAATAACCGCCAGAATGGCTGACTGACAATGACGGCAGCGGATATGAAGCAGGTGGGCATTTTTCCCCTCCTCCAGAACCCTAGCTTCCAAAGGATCGTAACGTAGATTGCAAATCGGACAATGGGTAATTAGGGTGGAATTATCGCCAAATAAATTGAACAGTCTTTCGTCCATAGATTAATAAATAGAGTATAGTTAAATTTTTTGATTTCGTCAAGGTTTAGTCCGAAATTTAGATTTAAAATTATTTCCTTTAAGAAGTTTGATTTCTAATTACCATGCTTTCAACTATGCCGATTGCCATCAAACTAATCAGCAAAAAACTGCCGCCGTAGCTTAAAAAAGGCAAAGCAATGCCCGTTACCGGTACCAAGCCGAGATTCATTCCAATATTAATGATAATTTGACTGAAGAATAAGGCGGAGATACCTAAAATAACCAAAAGGGGGAAATTGTCACGCATCATTTTAGCCGCTTTAATTAAGCGGTAAAAAATTACCCCCCATAGAAAGAAAACCAAACCGATTCCCAAAAAGCCTAATTCTTCGGCAATGACAGCAAAAATGAAATCGGTTTGACTTGCCGGAATAAATTTTAATTGGCTTTGTGAGCCAAAGCCAAGTCCGCGGCCTAAAAATCCCCCCGCCCCAACTGCGGTTAAAGCTTGACGGACGTGATAACCGCGACCATAAGGATCGGCCTGAGGATCAAAAAATGTTAAGATTCGGTCCCTTTGGTAATTTTGAAAAAGAAAAACCCAAGCCAAAACAAATAAAATCAATAAGGATAAACCTAATAAGGCCAGATGTTTTTTATTAGCGCCGGCAAAAATTATCATCACTAACCAGACAAAAAATAGAATCAAGCCAGAACCAAAATCAGGTTGCAAAATAATTAATAGGAAGAATAAACCAAAAGCTGTCGCGCTTAAAATAAAAATTTTAAACTCCTTAATTAAATTAGCTTGTTTATTCAAAAACCAGGCGGAAAAAATAATCAAAGCGATTTTAGCCAGTTCAACCGGTTGAAAATTGAAACCCAAAATGGAAAACCAGCCGGTCGTGCCCCGAATTGTCTGACCTAAAAATAAAACCGCCACTAGCACTAAAGCTACGGCGATATATAATAAGTAACTGTAATCTTGCCAGAGGCGGTAATCAAAAAAACCAATCAAAAAAAGCAAGAGCAGACCAATCAAAGCGGCAATAATTTGTTTTTTGAAATTTAAAAAATCGGGATTTTCCGAACTGATAGTAATACTATAAATACCGGCCAGACCAAAACAAATTAACAAAAACGTTGCCCCAAATAACACCCAATCAAAGTTTTTTAGGCTATTAAAAAGCCTACGCAAGGGCATAGAAATCTATTTTCCTTCGCGGATAAAAGTGATTACCTGGTCGCCGATTTTCAATCCTGATTTTACTTCTACCATTCCTTCATCACCTTTTAGGCCCAAATTTACATCAATTGATTTCGGCTGACCATTTTCTAAAATTTTGACCACTGTTTTATCACCTTCATCTTTAACTGCTCGCTGGGGAATAATTAAAACATCTTTGACAAAAGCCGTATTAACGGTAACATTAGCCGTCATGCCGGGTTTGATTTTTTCCATCAAGGCGCTGACCGCTTCGGGCTGATCTTCCCGGAAAGTTACGGTGACTCGATAGTAGATAACGTCTTGAATTTCGGTTTGGGCCGGATTAATGGTCGTTATTACCCCCTGGAAAATATCGTTACCGCTGAAAGCGTCAAGGGTTATTTCAACTTCATCCCCAACGCTGATTTTAACAATATCTGATTCGGGAATATCCACTTCAACTTCATAATTTTCTACCGCCAGCATTTTAATCGCCGGCTCACTTAAATTAGTTTGTTCGCCAACATCAAAATTAATATCGGTAATTACCCCGCTAATTGGCGCCCGAATAATGGTTTCTTCATATTTATCCTGAGCTAAATTTAACGCTGCTAAAGCCCTATTTAGTCGCGCCTCGTAAAGGGTGATGTCTTCCGGCCGGGCCGGGGCTTCTTTGAAATTTAAATCCGCTTCGGCTTTAGCTAAATTTCTTTCCGCGACGCTAACGGCATTTTGGGCGGCTTCGACTTTTGTCTGATAATTTAGCCTCGCATCAGCTAAATTTTCTTTGGACGTTTGAAGGGTAGAGATGCCTGAATCGATTGTTGTTCTTTGAGTGTTAATTGTCGCTTTTAAGGTATCAAGTTCGGTTTGAGTCAAAACTGAATTGGTAATTATATAATCCAAAAGGTTGCCCAAATCATTCAAAAGGGTCGAGACATCATGGATTGTTACTAGACTTTTATCAACCAAGCTATTAATTGCATCTTCGTTATTGGGATCACTCTTAGTCTGGTTATAAACTGATTCGGTTTGAGCCACTGCTGTTGACGACAAATCATATTCGGTATTGACTTTTGCTTCCAGCCCGGTATTAGCCGTGCTGAAATTATCGCTGTTGCCTTTGAAATGGAGGGTATCATAAACTTCCTGCAAAGCAATGCTGGATTTGGTCAAGGCACTGTCAATATCAACTAAAATACTTCCTTGTTCATTAACTAGAGATTGTTTGTAGGTAGCTTCAGCGCTAATTAAATCAGCTTGGGCATTAGCTAAATCGGTCTTGGCCTTTTCCACCGTGGCTTTACTGACAGTAACATCTGCCGTTGTTGCCCCGGCTTTTAACTTATCTAAATTTGCCTTAGCTTCGGCAAGATCAGCTTGGGCACTGCTAACCTGAATAGCTAAATCAGTCGCTTTGAGCTGAGCCAGTATTTGATCAGCCTTAACCGTGTCACCTACTTTTACATTCAAAATTGCCAGTTTGCCGGTATTTTTGAAATTCAATTCAATTTCTGAAGCGGATTTAATTTTACCGGTAGCCGAAACTGTTTGTTTGATATTGCCTGACCTCACTTCGCTAGTGACGTACTCAACACCTTTTGCTTTTGGGCCGAATCTAAAATAAGCCGCAACGGCAACCACTAAAATTATTATGATGGCCCAAAAAATTTTAGATTTGATGATTTTTTTCATAGATAATGGATATAAATTATTTATTTAAGCTTTTCTCCATATTTTTGGTAAAGGCTGCTGATTTTTTGCCAGCCGATTTTAATTGACCCCTGTTTTGCTCCTAAAACTCGGGTAATAGCTTCCTCGATGAAATTCAATTTTCCCTCAATAGCCTTTAAATTCTCTGGATGTTTTTTGAAATCCAAAGAAAGTTTAATGATTACTGAACGGGTATAAAAGGCTAGTAAAATAATGAGTTCAAAAATTTCTTGGGGGTAATCAGTTTTAAAATCGCCTTCTTTTACTCCCTGCCGAATAATTTTTTCAAAAGGCTGGCTGACCGACTCAACGATTTTTTTAAGTAATTCATGGCTAAGTTTTAAATCCAAGATATTGCCTTGCCTTAAAAATTTGTCAAATTTAAGTAACTCTTCCAGATTGGCAAATTTATAATCCTGAATTGCCATTACTGCCTGGTTAAATTTTTCCCGGCCAGAAATTTCAGGGTTCAGCGCGATTTGTTCAGTCAGGGCTTTTATTTCCTCGGCAAAATTGGCAATAATCCCTTCCAAAACCTCTTCTTTGGTCGTAAAGTAATGATAAAAAGCGCCTTTTGATACTCCGGCCTTTTTGACAATAGCGTCAATTGAGGTTTGATCATAACCTTCATGAGAAAATAAATCTAAGGCCGTATTTTGGAGTTTTTGTTTGGTTGATTGCTCAATTGAGGCATTTGCCATATTTTTCTTCTACTCTTTTAAGATAACATACCGACCGTCGGTATGTCAAGACAAAGGTAAAAATATCAGACAAATTTTATTAATTTTTTTGCCTCAATTAAGCTAAATTTATTCCGTGGTAATTTGATTTAAGACAAAACTAACAATCGACAAAACTAAGCTGAACAGCAAAGCCCACCAAAAATTAGCTACCTCAAACCCCGGGACAATAACACTGGCCAACATCACTAAAAGCGCGTTAATCACCAGCGTGAATAAACCTAGGGTAAGAATGTTAATCGGTAGGGTGATAATAACCAGAATCGGTTTTAGGAAAGCGTTGATTAAGCCCAAAACCAAAGCCGCCACCAAAGCGGCAAAAAGTCCGCTGATGGTGATTCCGGGCAATAAATAGGCCGTAATCAGAATGGCTAAAGTAGCCACCAACCAACTTAACAAAAATTTCATATTTTTAAAATTAAGAATTAGTTAAACCCAAAAATTGAAGAAAGAACCAAAACGAAGGTGGCCAAAATGATGCCGGCAATCGTCACCCAGGCGATGATATTATCAAATAGTTTATTGGTTTGATCCCCCATAATCCGCTTATTATTGATTATCAACATCACAAAAATTAAAATAAACGGCAATAAAATTCCATTGACATCCTGGGATAAAATCATGATATTAATCAAAGAAATTTTTGGCAGAATCACAATGAGCGCCGGAATAATGATGCTTAAGGCAATAATGGTATAAAAAGCTTTCCCGTCTTTCCATTTGGTATCAAAGCCGTATTCCCAGCCGGCTGCTTCGCAAATAGCATACGCCGTAGCGGTTGGCAGAATAAAAGCCCCTAAAACCGAAGCACTGAATAAACCGAAAGCAAATAGAATTTCCGCCAGGTGGCCGGCCAACGGTTCAAGAGCAATAGCGGCGTCTTTAGCATCAGTAATGCGGATGCCGTGCTGATACAAGGTAGCGGCAGTACAAATAATGATGAAAAAACTGACGATATCGGTAATGAAAGCGCCAAGATAAACCTCGGCTTTTTCGGCTTTATAATGCTTGATTTCCAAACCTTTATCAACCACATAAGACTGAATAAAAAACTGGCCCCAGGGGGTAATAGTTGTGCCGATCAAAGCAATCATTGTCAATAAAAACGGCGTGCTGAATTCCAAAGTCGGTTTGGCCATACTGAATATGGCGGCGCCAAAATCCGGTTTAATGACAAAACCATTAATGATATAGACTATATAAAAGGCGGAGAAAATTAAAAAGATTTTTTGGGTGGTTTTAAAAGAACCTTTATAAAGAATAAACCAAATGGCTAAGGCGGCAATAGGTACAGTCAGATATTTGGAAATGCCGAGAATTGATAAAGAAGCGCCGATTCCGGCGAACTCGGCAGTCATAGTGCCTAAATTGGCAATCAGCATGGTAATCATGGCAAAAGCCGTCCAACGGACGCCGAAATTTTCGCGGATAATGCCTCCTAAGCCCTGCCGCGTGACTAAACCGATTCTGATGCCCATTTCTTGGGTTACGGCTAAAGAAAAAGTGATCAAAAGCAGCACCCAAAGCATCTTGGTGCCAAAGTGGGCGCCGACAATTGAATAAGTTGTGATGCCGCCAGCATCATTATCGGCATTGGCCGAAATTATACCCGGGCCAACCACGCCGAAAAAGAATAAAATTTTATACCAATGGCGGCGTAATTTTTCTTTCATAGCTCAACTAAAAAATTAACAAAATAACAAAATAAGAAATTAAGACATAACCTTGACTTTATTTTTTAATTTCTTATTTAAGCATCAGGCACAATATTTCTCATAATATCGTCGATATGAACGATTCCCAGCAAGCGTCGTTTACGATCTAAAACCACGGCGGTAAATAAATTATACTTGGTCATAATATTCATAATCTCAGTAAATTTTTGGTGGGGCTTTAAAATTGAAGTTGCCGGATAGGGCTTTAAGAGCTCTTTTAATTTTTGGGTTGGTTCCGAAATAATCAGCCGCCGCAAAGAAATAGCGCCGAAAAAATGATTTTCCTCATCGGTGGCATAAAGATACAAAATTGACCTAAATTCGGGTGAAGCTTTTTTGATCTCTTCAATAGTTTGTTGAACCGTCCAGTCCAGTCGCACCGTCATATAATCCAGGCTCATCAAACCGCCAGCCGTGTCATCGGGATATTTGATTAAGTTTTCCACTTTTTCGGCCACTCCTTGATCCTGCATTTGTTCCAGATAAGATTTAGCCTCCTTTTTCGTCAAAGTTTTCATCAAGTCAACAATTTCATCAGCTGACATTTGAGCCAAAATTTTGCTGGCCTGACTCGGTCCCAAGTATTTAACCAGAATCTTTTGCAAATGCGGATCAACTTCTTCCAAAACTTTGGCGGCGTCTTTGACATCCAAAGATACCACCAATTGACTGCCGTGTTTCAGACTTAAATCCTCAATAATATTGGCTAAGTCAGCCGGATGCAATTTATTTAAGTCTTTAGAGGCAATATCGAGTTTTAAAGTGCCTTTGACCGGTTTAGTCTGGCGCCAGTCAACCAAATGAACTTTAAGCAAGCGGAAAATTCCGAGCTTTTCTATACCCAGCCGCCGCATTAATCCCCGGTTGCTGATATCTACCCCAATTACGCTCATTTTATCAGCAAAGATTCCCAGCCTTAAATCACTAACTCTGACCACGCGAGCGCCGGCCATATCAACAATTTGCTGGTCTAAGATTTCCCGCCGTAAAAAGACGCTCCCTTCGGGCGGGGCGGCCAGCTGATTGATATTACTAAAAATACTCTTTAAAGAAATTTCTTCCCGGCTTAAATTTTCCACGTAGTCATAGGGAATATAGACGATTTTTTTTGGCCTTTTAGTTTTAATCACTAAAAATTCCAAGGGATCATATTCCCCGGGCTTGGGCGTGATTAAAATATCTTTCAGCCGGCCGATTACTTCATCGGCACTGTCTTGGACTTTGCTGTTTAAAAGATGACTGAGGTAAGGCATACTTTCAAAATTAAAAAAATCCCCTTCTCTTTTATTCAGTAATAACTAAATGATACCTATTTTAATTATACCTCAATCAATCAAAACTAGACAAGCAAAAACCGCCTTTTGGGCGGTTTTCTAGGTTCACTGTTGCTAGCCTTTAGGCTTTCCCCTTTTTGCGTTTGGCGCGGGTGCGATCTATCTCGGTTAAATATTTTTTCCGCAAACGGATATTTTTTGGCGTCACTTCCAAATACTCATCATTATTCATAATACTTAAACCCATTTCCAAAGTCAGTGCTAAGGGCGGGGTCAGAATAATCGCTTCGTCTGATGCTTTGGAGCGCATATTGGTCAATTGCTTGCCTTTAATCGGATTGACGCTTAAATCATTGCCTTTAGCCGCATTGCCGATGACCATGCCTTCATAAACTTCGGTATTCGGGCCGATATACAAATCGCCCCGATTTTGCAGATTGGCCAAAGAATAAGCCAGCGCTTTTCCGGTTACCATTGAAACCATCGAGCCAAGCGAATTCTTTTCAATTTCACCTGCCCAAGGCCGAAATTCCAAAAAATGAGAGCATAATATTCCTTCGCCGCGCGTATCCACCATAAATTCGCTTTGATAACCGAGTAAGCCGCGAGTCGGTAATTCAAAAAGTAATTTAACCTGGCCGTGATGGTTTTTTAAATCCATCAGCTGTCCTTTTCTTTTGGCTAATTTTTCAATCACTACGCCAGACATTTTTTCTGGAATATCAATTATCGCTTCCTCAAACGGTTCATACTTTTGGCCGTTTATTTCCTTGATAATCACTTGCGGCTGTGAAACTTGCAGTTCATAACCTTCACGCCGTAAATTTTCAAGCAATATCGCAATATGCAATTCTCCCCGGCCGCAGACCTTATAAGCGGCGGGATCAGTAAAATCGATTTTCAAGCCAACATTGACTTCCAACTCTTTCTTCAGCCTTTCCCGAAGCTGCCGGTTAGTGACAAATTTTCCTTCTCGGCCGGCAAACGGCGAATTATTAACCAAAAAATCCAAAGAAATTGTCGGCTCATCAATTTTAATCGCCGGTAAAGGCTCTTGGTCTCGCTTTGCCGCGATTGTTTGGCCAATATCAATATCGGTTAAACCGGCAATCATAACGATATCGCCGGCACCGGCTTCTTTAATTTCTTGGCGGTTCAAACCTTCAAAAGTAAATAATTTGGTAATTTTGCCTTTGTGCTTTTCACCAACCGAATTTATGACATAAACTTCCTGCGCCGCTTTGACGGTTCCGGCATAAATCCGGCAAATAGCGCAGCGGCCCAAAAAATTATCATAAGCTAAATTAAACGGCTGAGCCGCTAAAGGCAAATTGACCAAAGCGCTTTTGGCCGGCTTTACTTTTTCTAAAATTAAATCAAGCAGCGGCGTTAAATCTTTTGTTTCATCATTTAAATTGAGTTTGGCAATCCCCTGCTTGGAAGAAGTGTAGATTACCGGAAAATTCAATTGCTCATCACTGGCACCAAGATCAAAAAACAATTCATAGACCAAATCAACGACGTGCTTAGGCCGGGCGGTCGGCTTATCGATTTTATTAATCACCACAATCGGATCAAGCCCCAATTCCAATGATTTTTTTAAGACAAATTTGGTCTGGGGCATGGGGCCTTCCTGGGCGTCAACCAAAAGTAAAACGCAGTCGATTGAGCGCAAAATCCGCTCGACTTCCGAGCTGAAATCGGCATGTCCGGGAGTATCGACAATATTGATTTTTGTGCCTTTATAAAATACCGAGGTGTTTTTGGAGTAAATCGTAATCCCCCGCTCTTTTTCCAAATCATTGCTGTCCATGCTGATGCTTGCGTCCGACATCCCAGTTTGGCGCATCAAAGCATCGGTCAGGGTGGTTTTACCGTGATCGACGTGAGCGATGATTGCGATGTTTCTTATTTCCATGTTGCTAAAAATTAAAAGAATTACGAATCAGCGTAATTCTCTGGTGTCATACCAATATAGTAACAGTTTTTCGCTTTGATGTCAAACTTTTTGTTTACTCGATTTTAATTATCTTACATTCTATACCCGTATCTTTGGTTTTAATCCTTATTATATCCCCAACTTTATGTCCTAAAATAGCCGAGCCAATCGGTGAATTGCGCGAGATAATCCCCTGGCTCGGATCAGTTTCCGAAGATCCCAAGATTAGATAAGTCCTTTGCTTGCCAGAAGTTTCAATAGTTACCCGGTGACCCAGTTGAACCGTGTCGGTGTTTCCCAGCGGCTTAATAATTACGATGTGATGTAAATAGTCCTCAAGCTCTAAAATTTTTTGGTTAATGCTTCGCAAGTGCCCCTTAGCCATTTGATAAGCGGCATTCTCGGATAAATCGCCCATCTCGGACAAACGCTTCACTTCCCGGGCTGCCTCCGGCTGGCTTGCTTTCAGCCCGGCCAGTTTATTTTTAAGCTCGCTAAATTTTTCCTCAGTCAGATGAGGATCAAGTTTGTCGTGAGTATATTTACCCGGTTTTCTGATTGGTACTTGCATTTGATTACTTTGAGTTTTTTATCAGCTTTATTTTATCTTGTCGCGATAAAGTCTTAATTTTGAATTCTTCCTTGGCAGCGGCCGACCGGGTGCGAAATTTTTTTGAGTAAACCAGCTTAACCGGCCGCCGCGATCTGGTATATTTTGCCCCAAGCTTTGAAAAATTATGTTCTTTCAGTCTTTTCACTAAATTAACAGCGATGCCAGTATAAAGCGTTTTATCAGAACACTTGAGGATATAAAGATAATACATGTTTAAGCAATAATGTTTTTATTTTACAGTCACACTTTCAATCACCACGTCATTCACCGGCCGGTCAGAAGCGTCAGTTGGCACATTTTTGATTTTGTCGATAACATCCAGGCCGGAAATTACTTCACCAAAATTAGTATGCTTGCCGTCAAGCCACGGCGTTTCATCTATTACCACGACAAAGAACTGGCTGCCATTGGTATTGGGACCGGAATTAGCCATGGCCAATGAGCCCAAGACTAATTTATGACGGTTGATTTCGTCGGCAAATTTATAGCCCGGACCGCCGGTTCCCCATCTGGCTTTTAAACTGTCGTCTTTGGACAACGGATCGCCGCCCTGAATCATAAAGTCTGAAATTACGCGGTGAAATCTGGTGCCATTGTAAAATCCGGCCTCGGCCAGTTTAACAAAATTCGCGACCGTGTTTGGCGCATCTTCCTTGTAGAATTTCACGGTAAAGCTGCCCAAACTGGTTTTAAAAACCGCTTGAGTAATATTCTTTAAATCTTCCGTTGTGGCATTGTTTTGGCTGGGCATAGTTTGGTTTTGGTTAATTGTCTGATTAAGATTTTGGGCAGGCTGATTTGAATTGCTTGACTTTGTATCAGCAGCATTTTGCTGACAGCCGGTCAAAGCTAGGCCTAAAACGATTAGTGTAATTATTTTTTTCATAAATTTTTATTCTAATTAATGATATTTTTAACTCTACCCACTTCCCCGCTAATCAAGCGCACCTTTATCCCGTGCGGATGATTAGCAGAATTAGTCAGAATATCAGCCACAATGCCTTGGGTTAATTTTTCAGTAGGTTGGTCCTGTTTTTGGACAATCTCAACCCGCAAGCCTGGTTTTATATTATCTCGGATATTCCCGTCCATTAATAGCGTTTATTTAAGTTGGTTAAAATAAAATCATTGTTTTTTTGGCAAATGGCTCGCCAAAAAATATAAACCTATAAATTGCATTAAGAAGTAATAAAATGCCCCAAGCAACTGGTATTGAAATTACTAAAAAAACAAAAAAGTTTATCCAAGATAATCTAA
>Ga0265297_10004173_pt1 | contig 24203 bp, 31 predicted proteins | sample Munlanlwell13791_FD_192502 | JGI IMG/M metagenome (GOLD analysis project Ga0265297, IMG submission 192502) | Leachate microbial communities from a municipal landfill in Southern Ontario, Canada - Leachate well 137-91 | ecosystem: Engineered > Solid waste > Landfill > Unclassified | place... | reverse complement strand
CGCGGAATCGAACATCAGGCAGATGGGAAAAGAGAAGCGGATGTTTGAGAAAGCGGGGCTTATCTACCCCGCACAACAGAAGCCGCGGGAACAACAGAATATAGAGAACTCCGAAGAAGGAGGCGAAACGTGAAGCTCTTAGACATACTGACCTCATGCTGGGCGATCTGCCCGGAGAAACTGGCAGAGATACGGAACATATACAAAACGCATCTTCGGGGGGACCGGATCGACTGGAAGGTAATGAAGGCCCAGACCCTCATCTTCAGCGGTGAAAAGCCGGAGGAACCCTACCAGGTTATGAACGGCGTCGCCGTGATCCCGATCAAGGGCGTTCTGACCAAGGGAATGAGCTTCTTTTCGTTCCTATTCGGCGGCTCCTCCATGAAACAGATCGGCGCGGCCTTCGATGCGGCCCTGAACGATCCTCTTGTCAAGGCTATCTTGCTTGACATCGATTCCCCCGGCGGCACGGTGGACGGGACGGATGAACTCGCGGAGCAGATTTATCAGGCGCGGGGTGAGAAGCCGATCATCGCCTATTCAGACGGGACCATGACCTCGGCGGCCTACTGGATCGCCTCGGCTGCGGATGACATTTACATCTCCGGGGATACCGTCATGACCGGCTCCATCGGAGTTGTTGCGACCCACGTTGATCAATCGAGATACGATGAGGCCATGGGCGAAAAATGGACGGAGATCACCGCAGGTCGCTACAAACGGATCGCATCCAGCCATAAGCCCCTGACCGGTGAGGGCGCTTTATATATCCAGGACCAGGTTGATTATCTCTATTCGGCATTCGTGAATGTCATTGCGCGGAATCGCGGAGTCGAACCGCAAGAGGCGTTGGCGATGGCGGATGGAAAGGTGTTCATCGGCAAGCAGGCTATCGAGGTCGGATTGGTGGACGGAGTGGAAGCCTTCTCAGACCTTATCAATTCAACCGGAGTTACGGCACAAGAGCAATTATCAGCGAAAGGAGAAGATATGGATATCAATGAGTTGAAAACAAAGCATCCCGAAGTCTTTGCCCAGGCGCTCGCGGAAGGGAAAGCCGCGGGAATGGCTGAAGGCATGACGGCAGGGAAAGCGGAAGGGATCACGGAGGGCAAGGCTCTGGGAGCAGAGGCGGAACGGAAGCGGATTGCGGACGTTCGAGCGCAGCTTATCCCAGGCCACGAAGCCCTGATTGATGAACTCGCATCGGACGGCAAGACGACCGGCCCGGAGGCGGCCATGCGGATCGTCGCGGCGGAAAAGGCGCTTCAGAAGTCGAAGCTCTCAGACATGAAAAAAGACGGTGATCTCGGCGTAGGTAATCCGTCGGCAGAGGCGGCGGCAGCAGCCGAAGCAGCGGCAAAAGCGGCCAAGGATAAGGATTTCATGGCCGAAGTCGAAAAAGTGATCAACGAGAAGAAGGTCGGTCGCGGAACCGCCGTCTCCATCGTTGCCAAGGAACAACCGGAATTGCATGAGGCGTGGCTTGCGAGCCTGAAGCCCAGGAAGGAGGACAACAATGCTTAACGAAGGAATCAGAACTTTTACAGCCAATGGGACGCTCACCGCAAAGATGAGGGTGAAAATCACCTCCGCATCGGCGACCTCTCCGATTCAGGTTGAGGCAGCCGGGGCCGGTGAGCAGCATATCGGCACAACGGAATATGCGGCGGCGGACACAACCCTGGTCGCGGTCCGCCTGCGCACCTATCCCGGAACGCATGAAGGCATCGCGGCTGATACATTTGCTATCGGCGCGACCCTTTACGGCGCGGCATCAGGGAAGATTTCAGATACTTCGTCCGGGACCGCTATCGGCATCGCCCTTGAGGAAGCGACGGCGGCCAGCGACATCGTGGAGTTTATAGACTTCACGGTCATCTCCACGGCTGACACGACTGTCTCTTTCACCGACGGAAACGACCTCTCCGACCAGACCACGGTCGGCGCGGCCCTGGATGAACTCTACCAGAACGCGATCAGTATTCAGGGGTTCATCAATATCCCCCTGACGAGCCTCCGGGAATGCGACGCAAGCCTCGCGGTCGGTGCGGTTGCGGCAGCCTGCGGTGTTTTGGGTAGCGATACCACTCCGATTCTCAGCGAGGCGGTCGCCTCACCGCTTGACGGTTGCCAGGTACTTTCGTGGGCGGCCAGCAACAGCGACCCGATCCTCTTCCAGACGGCGCTTCCTCCGGATCTCGATGATGCGGCGGACCTGGTCCTGCACATGAGGATCAAGAGCGCCGGGACAGCCAACGCGGTCGGCTTCACCTCCAAGGCGTACTTCAACGAGGGCGACACTGTTGTTGAGGACACCGGCGAGACGAATCAGACGGCGACCTGGGCCGAAAAGACCCTCACCATCGGAGCCGCCGACGTTCCCTCCGGCGCCCAGACGCTGACCTGTATGCTGACCCCGGCGGCCCATACGACCGACATCATGTACATGTCGGCCCTGTGGATCGAATACAAGACGAAGATCAAGACTTCGTAAACGCTTTTTGAAAATCAGGGTTTCCTGAAGGTCCGGCCAGACCAACGGGGACGCAAGAAAGATTAAGGGCGGTCAGTAGGGACCTACTTCTCTACTCCCGCCCTTTTTCTTTGCCCGAATCGAATCGAAAGGAGAAAGAAAAATGCCCAGACCAACCAGCGCAACGACCTTACAACGAGCCGATCTTGGAGCCATCGCGTATGAGTACGCCTTGGAAGCCTCCCAGCGCGGCTTTATCGGCTTGGAACTTATGCCGGTTTTTGACGTACCGGAGCAGTCGGCGGACTATCCGGTCATCCCCATCGAATCCCTGATCAAACTTCAGGAAACCACTCGCGCCGCGAGAGGCACATACAACCGGAGTGATTACGATTTCGAGACCGGAACCTATTCCTGCCAGGAATATGGTTGGGAAGAACTCGTGGACGATGTCGAAGCGGCCCTTTACCGGCGATTCTTTGATGCCGAGGAAGTGGCCGTCAAGCGGGCGGTGGATGTCCTGCTTCGCGGACAGGAAGCCCGCATCGCCGCTGCCGTTTTCAACACCTCCAACATCACCGGGACGGCTGAAGTGTCCACTGCGTGGAGCACGATCACAGCCACCGCCAGAGCGGACGTTGAGACCGCAAAGGCGGCCATGAGAGCAGCCTCCGGCCTCATCCCGAATGTCATGGCGATGAGCTACAAGGTTTTCCGCAATACGATGAAGATCACGGAAATCCTCAGCGCCATGCAGTACACCAACCCGATCCAGATTGGCGGGGAGGAGCAGCAGAAGTCAGTCCTGGCGCAGTATTTCGGCGTTGACAGGGTCATCGTCGGCAATGCGATCAAGGACAGCGGCAAGAAAGGGCAGTCGTTCACCATCACCGACATCTGGGATGATGAATACATCCTCCTGGCGAAGGTTTCCAGCGGCGGCCAGGACCTCCGCGAGCCTTGCCTTGGCCGTTCGTTCCTCTGGACGGCAGACAGCCCTCAGAACCTCGTGACGGAGCAGTACCGCGAGGATGCGAGGCGTTCAAATGTTTACAGGGTCCGGCACAACATTGATGAGGCGTTCATCTTCGCAGGAGCCGGGTATCTGATGAGTAACATCACAGCGTAACCCCAGCCCCTCCGCTAACCCGACCGCTGGACCTCCCTCCTCCGGCGGTCGGGGGAGGGCCTTTAATGGCAAGGAAAAGATAATGCCGAGATGGATTGCAGCCACCCCCCGGACACCGGACACCGTGAGCATGGATCACGGCGATCCGGGCGATGGCAGCGTTCTTTTCAAGGAGGAGGCTCTTTCAAAAACTCAGGCTGATGACGCCTTTACGATTTCGCTCGGCGCGAGCCATATCTTCTGCTGCCATCAGATCCAGGTGGAGGTGAGCGCCACACCTTCAGCCGGGACGCTGAAAGTGGCCGTGCGATCACCGAACTCCACGGCATTTACGGCGCTGGACGGGAGCTTCGATTTGACCGGGACGGAACTCTTAAAGACTTTCGGCCCCTGCTATGCGGCAGAGATCCGCTTCACCCCGTCGGGATTCGACAGCGATAAAACGTACAACGTCATCGTCACGAGCGGGATTGTTGCGGTGAGCAAATGAGTGAGAATTTTAACCCGACAATGAGGACCTTGATTCTGGAGCCGGTATATCTCTCCCCGGAAGTTGCAGAGGATGCCGGATCTGAGCCGGTCCTCGATGAGACCGGGAACATGATCCGGGATGAAAAGGGAAACGTGATCTATGGGCCATAGGGACGTATTCACGGCAGCGGACGCGGTTTTCATGCCCATCATGGGCGAGGCGGCAATCTATACCCCGTCGGGCGGGGCTGCCGTAGCCTGTTATGTCTTTATTGACTTTAACGTGATGCTCCAACCGTCCGGGGTGGACGCCCAGGTCTGGGAGCAGGGAACTACGATCAAGGCGCTTCTTTCGGACATCACGAACGAGCCGAACCGTGGGGACGTCTTTGTGGTGGATGGTGTGACCTACACCGTCCAGGCAATTCTCGAAAATGACGGCCTCGCGGTCAAGGTGGTGGTGAAATGAACACGATCAGGGAAGAGATCATCCTGGAACTCATCACGCGGGCAGCCGTCATGCGCACAAGCTCACCCCAGGCCTACGCGACGGACATTGGCGCGACCGTCTATCGCACACGCCAGAAGATTGACCCGGATAATCTGCCTTGCACAGTCATCTGGCCCCTGGTGGAGATGGCTGAAAACACCCACGGCAAGAGCCGCCACCGGATGCCGGTCAGGATTGAAGGTATTGCAGCATTCGGATCAACTGATTTATCGGTCATCTCGGGGCGGATGCTGGGCGATCTGATCAAATGCTTCACATCCCCGTCATGGAGCCGGACGCGGGCCGGATCACCGACGCCCGAAAATTATATCGAGTCCATTGTTTATACGGGCGGGGGAACGGATTCATACCCGGAAGAAGGATCAACCAGCGTCGGGGCGTATGCGAACTTTCTGATCACCTACTGGACGGCGATAGGAGATCCATTTACGCAATGAAACCGCTTATTATTACAGGAAGCGCAGCTTGTGTGCATGAAGATATTTCAGTTCTCGGAATGGATTGTATCGTTGCCGACTTCCTGGCAATCGGCCTTGACGGCGTGGACAAGTACGCCTGGCCAATCCTCTATGTCGCGACCTATCACCCGGAGAAGATCGAAATGACCCGCGAGAGACGCGCTTCGATCGGCGGGAATACGGATTATAAGTTGATCTGCCATCAGCAACGCCCCGGAGTCGATATCTGCATCAAGGATTGGTGGAGTCCGTCCGGATCGTCGGCGCTTCTGGGAGTACAGGCAGGGTTGAGGATGGGCTATAAAAAGATCATCCTCTGCGGCTGCCCGTTGACGGGAAAGAATAGCGCCGGAGCCTCTTATGAGAATTTCCGGCAGGGATTCAACGTGAAGAAAGAAGCGATTGCGCCTTTTGTCCGGTCAATGTCGGGCTGGACTTGCGAACAACTCGGCAAACCTACACCCGAATGGCTATCGGAGGGACTATGAGTAAGTTGATTTGCATGATCCCGGCGAGGTACGGGTCACGGCGGTTCGAGGGAAAGGCGCTTGCAGACATGGACGGGAAGCCCATGATCCAGCGGGTCTATGAATCTGTAATGGAGGCCAAGGGAATCGACTGGATCACGGTCGTCACGGATGACCGGCGGATTTACGATACAGTCAAGTCCTTCGGCGGGAACGCCATGACCACGAGGGGGACGCACAATACAGGGACTGACCGGATCGCGGAGGTGGCGGATACCCTCGGCCTAAAGAATGACGACATCGTTGTGAACGTACAGGGAGATCAGCCGTGTGTTCATCCGGAGCATATCGAGAAAGCCGTTTCTCTACTAAAAGAGGATAGGCTTTGCGCCATGTCCACGCTCGCCTACGAGATCCAGAACGAGGCGGAAGTGGATGACCATAACTCGGTCAAGGTGGTATTTGACAAGGATTTCAATGCCATCTACTTTTCCCGCTGGCCTATCCCATACAAGCGCAATGGAAACGGCGCACCGTATTACAAGCACCTCGGCATTTATGCCTATCGCCGGTGGTTCTTGAAGACCTATGCAGAACTGCCGGAGGGATCGCTTGAAATATCCGAATCTCTCGAACAGCTCCGCGTCATTGAAAACGGCTACAAGATCAAGGTCGCGTTGACGGATATCGATTCTCCGAGCGTGGATACTCCGTCCGATCTTCAAAGAGTCAATGATGATATCGCTAGGATCGGAGGGTGCGCCGGATGAAGCCTATCCTCATCATAGGGTCCGCCCCTTGCCTCAAAGATGATCTGGCGCATATCCCGGACCATTCGCGCTTCGACATCCTGGCCGTGGGCCTGAGTTCGCTCGATAAATGCGCGGGTGACATCACCTATATTGCCAATAATCACCCGGAGAACATACCCGCGATCCGCCGCATCATGCAGGAGCGCTACGAGGCGTGCGGAGGTAACTGGCAATATCAAATCATCGGCCCAGAGCCTGGACCGGGAATTGACATCGTCGAGCCATACCGTCCACCCACAGGATCATCTTCGATCACGGGCGTCCTGGCCGCGATCCGGATGGGATACCGCCGGATCATCCTAGCCGGATGTCCGCTGTCCGGGGATGCACCTGCCGGGAACCCCTACGAGGAATTCCGGGCGGGATGGATCATGAGGAAAGGCGAGCTGATCGGAACGGTCCGGAGCCTGTCAGGATGGACGCGGGATTTTCTCGGCGCACCTATGGAGGCATGGCTCGCTCCGGAATGGTACGATATCCAAGAGCCGTCCCGCTGGCAGTTCCTAGTCCGGATGGCCGAGCGCTACCGATGGAAGAGAGGCGCGGAACTGGGCGTCTGGTACGGTCAGACCTTTTTTGAGATGTTGCATAGATGCCCGGACTTGAACATGACCGGGGTGGATGACTGGCGCGAGTGCCGTTATGCCGCCTCCCACCATCAGGACCAGGCGGTGAACAAGCGCACCGTCTATGCCCTGCTTCCGCCCTATGCGAACCGTGCCACTATCATCGAAAAAACAACCACAGAAGCGGCGCGACAGGTCAAGGATGGCAGTCTGGATTTCGTCTTTATTGATGCGGATCATGATTACGGCGCCGTCGTCTGTGATATCGCCGCCTGGATACCGAAGATTCGCCGAGGCGGCTTCCTTGCCGGTCATGACTATGATTGGGAATCCGTCCGCTGCGCTGTGCATGATTTTCTCCCCGATGCCTCAGTCCATGAGGCTGGCAGCGACATCCTGTGGGCATGGAGGCGGCCATGATCCTTGCCGAACACTATAAGCACCATGACCGGATGAAGAAGTATTGCGTCGCCCCCATGCTGATGCTCGGGAATCAGGAAAACAAGGGCGGGTATTCATTCGGCATCCCATATTTGACGCTCGATCCCGATGGTGGCGACTTCAAGATCGATCTGAATTATCCCGTAAAAGGACCGGCGGCGGGACCCTGGGCGACGGTTTATAACTTGGGAACTATCGAGCACGTCTGGAACGTGAATCAGGCTTTTATCAGCGTGGCGAGGATGATCTCCTTCGGGGGACATTATCTCGGCAGTCATCCGGTCGGAGGCTATGAAGGGCATGGAATCCACGTCACGGATTGGAAAATGATCAGGGAGTTTTTCACGTTGAATGGGTTTGAAATCGTAGAGGAATGGTTCTGCGATATCGACGGGATATGTAAAGGGCAGCCAGTAAGAGGAACCGGACGGAATACGGGTTATTTTCTGGCTGCGAAAAAGGTGAAAGATATTGAGGCATTCTTGCCTCTTCCTCAACAAATGTTTGTCAATGGGGCGAAGGTCAATGGATGATTTCACCGTTGTCACCTGCTGGGATGGACGCGACTACTACCCGAAGGAATACATCAATATCCTTTACAATATGGTGGAGCGTCATACAACCATCCCCCATGAGTTTGTCCTTTACGCAGGACCCGAGGCGGAGAAGCCCGGGCGGTGCGACGGGATAAACCCGGCGATCAGGATCGTCTTTACGGGCATGCCCTCATGGTGGCAAAACGCGAAAATCATGCAACCCGACCCGATAGGGATAGGAACAAAAAGCCTGCTCTTCCTTGACCTCGATATCGTCATCATCGGCAGCCTGGACGACCTGATTCTATATCCCTCCGATTTCGCCCTCTCCCGTGAGTATCCGACGGGTCATATTCCGATAGGCGCAGAGATACAGGCCATGAAGGCCGATAACGCCAATATCGGTATCATGCTGATTCGCAACAACGGCGCGGCCAAGGTCTGGGAGGAATATGTCAAGGCGGGCGCTCCGACATGGGACCCTCTTAAAACGGGTGTGGCGGCTCGTGGGGCCTTGCCGCTGGCAACCCAGACGATCATCAATTATCCGAAGTATGGAATCAAGCGCGACCTGTTCCCCTCCGATTGGGTTGTGTCCTATAAGTATCAGGTCTTGAAACGGGGCATACCGGAGGATTGCCGGATCATCCATTTCCACGGTGCTCCAAAGCAAGCAGCATGTATGCATGAATTATTCGTGAGGGAGAACTGGCGATGAACTACATGGTCGGACATATCATCGAAGCACCGTTCAAACGAATCGGCCTGTATTGCACCATTGCCCCGTCAACCATAATCCGGAACGCAGAGGCTATCGAGATCGGCGATAACGTGCGGATAGACGAGTTCTGTATAATTGACGGTGGGGCGGGTCTGAAGATCGGCAGCCATGTCCATATTTCGGCGCGGAGTACGATATATTCAGGCGCGGGAGTGGAGATCGGGGAATTTGCGGATTTATCAATGGGATGTTTGGTTCTGTCTGAATCAGATGATTTTAGCGGGAAGTCGATGATCGGGCCGCAGTTCCCCCGTAGATTCAAGCCGGGATACTGTTCACCGGGGCCGATCAGGATCGGGAAGTTTGCGGCCATCGGTGCAAACAGCACAATCATGCCAGGGGTGCAGATCCCTGAAGGAGTGGCGGTCGGCGCTCATTCGCTTGTGAGACATTCGATCATGGAGGCTTGGACAATCTGGGCAGGCGTTCCGGCAAGGAAGCTAAAGCAGCGCAGCCAGGAAATAGTGGATATTTCGGAATTGTATCTCGATTGGTTCAGGAACGGAGACCGGCATGTTAAAGCGCCTCGGACATAACGCCCAGATTTTTCCGGAGGTAAAGCTCGTTTACCCCGAGAATATCTCAATCGGCAACGAAACGCTGATCGATGACTGGGTGTTCATGTATGCCTCCGGCCAGGGGATCGAGATAGGGAACTTTTGTCATGTTGTCGTCGGCTGCCATCTCCAGTCCGGGGGATTGCTCAAAATGGAGGATTTCTCCGCGCTCGGTCCGAAATGCATCGTTCTGGCCGCCACGGATGACTACAAGGGGGAGGGATTCATCGGCCTGAAAGTATTCGGGGAGAAATACCGCAAGATCCGCTTCGCCGATGTGACCATCGGCCGCCATGCCCACATCGGGGCTGGGTCGATCATCCTGCCGGGCGTGACGATCGGCGAGGGATGCTCGGTCGGGGCCGGAAGCGTAGTGACAAAGGATCTTCCCGCTTGGACGATCTGCTCCGGGACGCCATGCAGGCCGGTACGGGAAAAGCCAAGGGAGAAACAGCTCGCCATGGAAAAGGAATTTCTCGCGGAATACGATGAGAAGATGCGTCCTGTCGTGACGGTCTGCTGCCTGGCCTATAACCAGGAGGAGTTCATTACAGAGGCATTGGACGGCTTCGCCAAGCAGGAGACGACTTTCCCCTTTGAGGTCATTGTCCATGATGACACCTCCACGGACCGGACGCCGGAGATCATCAGGGAATATGCCGCCCGCCGTCCTGATATATTCCGCCCTATTTTCCAGACGGAGAATCAGTTTTCAAAGAACGGCATATATCCGAACGCGACGCACGTCTATCCGCTGGCCAGGGGGAAATACATTGCCCTATGCGACGGCGACGACTACTGGACTGATCCGCATAAACTCCAGAAGCAGGTTGACTTCATGGAGAAAAACCCGTCCTTCGCGCTATGCTATCACGACTATTACGTCAAGAACGGGGGACAGTTCACGGATGAACTGAAAGGAGCCGGAAGGGACTACATTGCAGATGAATTGATCAGCCTCGGCACGGCAAATTTCCGGATGGCCACGAGCACGATCCTTTTCCGGAATTATTACAACGAATCGACCCGGAATGATTTCATAGAGTTCAAGAGTCACTATATGTTCATTGTCCTCATGGGAACCTACGGAGGCGCGAAATACCTCAGCGGATTCATGCCGTCGGTTTACCGCAAACACGGCAGGAATTCATGGGCGGGGCAGGACCGCACGAAAATTGCCGCCCAGACCAAGGCGAAGGTGGCGCGGATCAGGGAATTATTTGAGCGGAAGGGGAACCCGAAATGGATTGCGTTGCGCGAGGGGGTGGAGTGATGTGTGCTCAGGGAGTGTATAAAATCACCGCCGAATTTGAGGCCGAACTCTGCCGGTACACAGGAGCGCCTTATGCCGCTTGTGTGGACAATCAGAGCAATGCCCTGTTTCTTGCGCTGAAATACGAGGGAATAGAGGGGAAGGAGATCACGATACCAGCGCATACCTATCCATCAGTTCCGTGCGAGATCAGGCACGCCGGTGGACGGGTCAAATTTGTGCCAGGATCAACGAAAACCCTCAGAGGCGCATATCCCCTCATCGGATCGAAAACATGGGACAGCGCCCTTAGATTCACGGCAGGGATGTACCGTCCAGGGACGTTCATGTGCATCAGCTTCACCGGTCCTCATAAGATCCTGAAATTGTCAAAAGGAGGAGCGATCCTTACCGATGATAAAGAGGCTTATGAGTGGTTCAAGCGGGCACGGTTTTCAGGCCGGCGGGAATGCTCATATCATGAGGACAGCCTAGATCAACTCGGGTGGAATTACTACATGCCACCAGAATTTGCGGCAAGGGGCCTGCTCCTTATCGCTCAGTTTTATGATCGGGATGGGAGGCCGAAGCATAACGAGGATCTGGAGATTGAATATCCGGACCTGTCTAAATTTGAGGTCTATACAAGGTAGTTAAAAATTCGGGTTTCCCGGCGGACTGATCATCCAAGGGGGACGCAAGAAAGAAACTAGGCGCACGGTAAGGTGCTTACCCACTTTGCTTTGCGCCTTTTTCTTTGCCCGGCAACCAGATCAACCAAAAAGAAGGAGGCATATTATGTCCACGGCAGAAAACGCAAAAGTACAATACGAAAGCGGGCAGGATTTGGTGACGTTCGTGGCCCTAACCGACCAGGGCGATCAACTTGATTTCCGGAGTGCAGATAACCTCTGGAGCAACCGATCCGGCTATGAGCCGGACGTTAAACCCAACGGATTGGCAACCGGCGGGGTTGTGAGTGTGGCGGCTAGCGGATCAAGCGACGTTGTGGATGTCGCGGCCCTGACCTGCTACCTGGCCGGAACGCTCACCACAGTCACCGCGGAGGCTGACTTGTCGATCCCACGACCCACGGCAAGCCATGTCAAGTATTCGATCACCGTCACATCCGCCGGAGAAATCTCAGCGGTGAAGGGCGTCGAAAACACGTCCTTCAGCACGACCCGTGGCGCGGCGGGCGGGCCTCCGTACATCCTTACGGATTCAATCGAGATCGCCCAGGTCTGGCTCTCGGCGGCGGAATCGGCAGACATCACGGCGACCGAGATCAAACAGACTATCGGAACCCATTGCGAACGGTATGACTATCCGACATGGGAAGAGAACCGTTTCAACGTCGAAAACGGGGTCATCGGGTATGCCGGTATCACTTTCGCCTCGGCATTGCCGAAGAGTCATTCTGCAACTTCGCCCGTGCTGGCAGTAGCGAAAGCGGTTTATGCCCAGTATTACGAACCGGCCTTCACGGACGTATCAAAGGCGTCCGATTTCGTTCCGCCGGAAACGACCCATTCCATGAGTTCAAAGCAGATTTACCAGCGAACTCTTGGGGCTGCCAGTTCTTCGCTCAATCAGGGATCGTTCACCGCCTATCTGGAAGACGGAATCTCCGACGGTCTTCTGTATTACAAGGACGACTATCTCTTCTTCAAGTTCTACCAGAACGCGGACAACAGTACGCCGTATCTGCTCATGCAGGGGAAGCTAGGCATCTCCAGGACTTTCCCGGCAGGCGATCAGATCACAGCGTCCTGCACGATTTCGGCGGAAGAGGCAGCTATCGAAGTGACAGGGTAAGGAGAATGAAATGTCATTCGACTCCAAGAAGTTCCTGAAAACGAAGTTCGCCCCCCGGACAGAGGAGGTCCCGGTCCCGGATCTGGCCTCCTACTTTCCGGAGGGCGCGAAGGCCGTCTGGAAGGTCCGGGGCCTGACAGGCCATGAACTTGGCCGGGCTGCCGAAGCATCGGACCGGAACAAGACCATCGGCGCGATCGTTGAAGGGCTTACCGCAGAGGCATCAAAAGAGAAAGCGGAAGCCCTAAAGGATCTGCTCGGCATCGGCGGGAACACTCCGGCGGACATCGCCAAACGACTGGAGCACATAACCATTGCCAGCGTGGACCCGGTATGCACTAGGGATCTGGCCGTCCGGATCTGCGAGGTATTCCCGGTCGAGTTCTATATGATCACTAATAAGATCATGGAACTGACCGGGAAAGGGCAAATGCCGGGAAAACAGCAGCCCTCTGGCGTAACGGAGAAGTCCGAGCCTGCCTCGCCCTCTGCTACTCCCGAGGGCGATTCCTCTACGAAGTGAGGCCGGACCTGTTTTCCCAGGGCTACCTTACGACAACGGAAATAGAACTTTGGGAACGGTACTATGGAACGCTAAACCGGAAGAAATAGGAATCTGACATGGCTAATCTCAGCCGCACCGTCGAAATCGTATTCGGCGGAAAGAACGAAGTCTCCAAGACAATCAAGGAGATCGAGCGCAGTTTCGATTCGATGTCTGAGCCCTTGGCGGATGTAGCCAAGAAGGTCGCGCAGTTAGATGCCGCCCTTGCTGCTATGGCCGTCGCCGGTCTGGTCTTTGCCTATAAGAAGTCGGTCGAATTCGAAACCGCCGTTGTCAGCTTAAAGAAGGTTGTCGGAGATGCCCCGGCGGACATGGCAGCCGCACAGAACGCCGCCATGTCGCTTTCTGTTCAGTACGGGGAGAGCGCAAAAGACATTCTTTTGAGCACCGCCGATTTCGTCCAGGCCGGTTTTACCGTCAAAGAATCCATTGAACTGACAAAGAACGCCCTCGATCTGAAAATCGCCGGGGATGTCTCCGCTGCCGAATCCTCTCAATATCTCGTCTCTATTCTCAAAGGCTTCAAGGAACCGGCATCAGAGGCCGCGCGGGTTGTTGATATCCTGAACGAAATATCAAACAAATACGCAACCAATGTCCAGGAGCTTGCCGTCGGGATGGCGGAACTTTCCCCCATTGCCAACACCATGGGCTTCTCGTTTGAGGAGACTGCCGGACTGCTTACCCCGGTCATTGAAATTTTCGGGTCCGGCAGTGAAGCGGCCATGGGATTAAAAACGGGTCTGTTGAAGCTGATAGATGATTCAAAGCCCGTATCTGATGCTCTGGCCTCCATCGGCGTATCACAGAAGGACGCCAACGGCGAACTCCGGTCCGGGAAAGACATACTCGCAGATGTCCAGGTGGCTTTTCAGAACCTATCTGAGCCGCAGAAACTTTTCATCACGCAACAACTGACAGGCATTCATCAGTCCGCGAAGATGGTTGAAGTCTTCGGCAATATGAATGCCACCCTCGACGTTACCAAAGTCGCGTTGAACGCAGCCGGATCGGCGCAGGCCGAGGTAGATGCCAGGCTCGCATCTTCCGAGAAAGTTATTGATCGGCTGAAGACCGGATTCGAGAATCTGGCCATAACGATCGGAGACAAATTCAAGGTGGCTGTTACCGGGGCCGTGGCCGGTGGGGTCGATCTCGAAAAAGCCCTTCAGGACATCACTTCATCCGGAGCGTTTGACGGGCTTCTTTTGATGCTCAGTCGATTTGCGACGGAGATCGGGGATACCTTAAAGGCGACCGCGAAAAACCTTCCGGCGGCCTTTGCGCTGGTCGATTGGAGCGGTCTGCTCAACTCAATCGACGGCGTAAAGAAGGCCCTCGCGGATATGTTCGGATTTGATGCCTCCGACCCTGAAGACCTGGCTAAGATTATCCAGATGGTCATTGATAGCGTCACATCCCTGATCGACGTAACGAAGGGCATGGGAGAGGTATTCGCGCCGATTGCAAACAGCATCAGGCTCGTTGTCGAGGGCTTCAATTCGCTAGACACTTCCACAAAGGAACTTGTCGGTAACATGCTCGGACTCGCGAGCGCCTACAAGCTGTTCGGGCCGCTTGGGTTGATTTTTGTCGCCCTGGGCGAAGATTCGGAAACGATGTCGAAGGTGATCAATGTTTCCTTTGCAGCCGTTGAGAATGGAATCAATGCGATCAAGGTCGCCGTGCTGTCCCTTGCCATGATCTTTTCAACCGCCGCTTACGGGATGGCGGAACTGTTGGACATGGTCCCGTTTTATGACGCATCGGAGGACTTGAAGCGGACAGGGGAAAGAGTTGATCTTATCGGAGGATTGCTTGAAAAAGCAAACGCCGACCTTGTGATCTCATCCGACAAAGTGGCGAATGCCTGGGCTGGTACAGGGAAAAGCATAGACACCACCAAGAGCAAAACCGCCGAATATGTAAAAGCCATCGATGAAATCCCGACAGAGAAAGGCACTACCGTTGACGTTAAGAAGTCCGGCGCGTTCGATCCGAACCTGAAAACCATAAAAGCCGGGATTGATGATGTCAGCGGGAACAAGGAAGCGATCATCATCGCAAAAGGCGATGACGGATCGATCACGCTCACCCAGAACAAGATCGAAAAGGCCCTCCCGTCCAAAAAGGAAATGGCCATAGAGGCGAAGGTCGATACTGAAAGGCTCAAAGCTCAAGCCGCCATCATTCAGACATCTATCGAGTGGAAAGCAAAAATCGACATCGCCGAGATCGAATCGAAAACGAAGATCATGGAGGCGGCATTCAGAAATGTCGATGTCGCCATCGAGAGTACGGGGACGACGCTCAGTTCGCTTGTTGGATCTCTTGCCGCATTTGATCAATCTTCTCAGAGTTGGGATACCCTGCACATTATTGAAGATGAGAACCGCCGCCGCAATGACGCCCTTGAATTACAGAAGAAACTCATAGAGGCGCAGATCGAGGAGATGCAGGCCCGGACGAAGGCGATGGGAGAAGGCAAGGCGTTGATCGAAATCGACGGCAAGGGCCTGCAACCGCACCTTGAAGCGTTCATGTTTGAGATCCTGGCAGCAATCCAGGTCAGGGCGACAGCCGAAGGCCAGAAGTATCTTGTGGGGATATAACCATGGAAGGAATCGGACTTGCAGCAACGGTCTTTGACATCAGCGGCGCCCTCTATGTTCGCGGGAGCGAACTGGACCCGAAGGCGGTGCAGAAAAACGACCGGAGGGAACGCAGGGTGTCCAGGACCGCCACTCTCGATGGCGGGATAGCTGTTTATGACACCGGATACGCCGTCGCGGACCGGTCTCTGGTTGTCCGTGTCAAGGATGCCAACGCTACTGTCGCGGCTTTTCTGGCTTACCTTGTTGAGACTTACAGCGAAATCAGCATCACGACATCAGAGGCCGCGTTTCACGGCACGCCGCAGCAAAGCTACATCGAGGATGACGGAACCGCCGTCCTTGAAATCCTGATCACCGAATCAGCATAGGAGGACATGTCATGGCGAGCACATTAACGCTCTATAACAAGTTCAAACAGTACATCATGGACGGCACGATCGACCTGGACACGAACACGATCAAGATCGCCCTGGTGACATCATCCTACACTCCGGCGGCGACGCATGATGTCCTGGCGGATGTCCTGGCCTCTCCTTCCCCGGAGGTGGTGGCGGTCGCCTCACCGTCAAACGGATACACGCAGGGCGGGGCGATGCTGGCGGGCGGGGCCGTTACCTTTACCGATTCGCCGTCACAGGCGAAGTTTGACGCCACCGATCTGACCTGGTCCGCGCTCACGGCGACTTTCCGGTACGGGATCATCTACGCATCGGGAACGCTCAACGGTGTCGTCGATCCTCTGATCGGCTACATCCTGTTCAATGATGACCCGGCGGACATCACGGTAACGGGGATCGACTACACGATCCAATGGTCAAGTAGCGGGATTTTGACCCTCTCGTAAGGCATAAGAAATGGCAGCAGGACTTTGGAACGCGAGCGATAAACACGCCAGCGTCACATTATCCGAAGGGGATCGCCGGGCCGGTACCGGGGCTGACTGGTATTCCTATGGTGTTCGTGCGGTAACCAGCAAGAGCAGCGGGAAGTTCTATTTTGAAATCCTCAATATCACATCCACATACAATCACCTTGGCCTGGGTAATGCCAGCGAGTCCCTGGCTGCCGGAACATTCTTAGGGAAAACGGCATATTCGATTGGATGGAGGGGTAATGACGGAAAGATATGGTTTAATAGTGCTCTGCTCGCCACGGCTACTTGGGCAGATGGAGCGGTCCTCGGTTTCGCGGTTGATTTTGATGCCGGTACAATCGCCTGCTATCTTAATAATGTTCTGAAATACACGGCGACGGTGCTTCCGGATGGAGATTTGTTTCCAATGGCCAGCCTCTGCTATAACTCCGGGGCTAGGCTTTGCCAGTTAGTAAGCGAACAAGCATACACAGTTCCGGCGGGTTTCACGGCATGGGGAGAAGAGCCGAATGTCTATCCTCCCGCCGCGAGCCTTACCCTAACCCCACAACAGGGAATCCAGATATTCCCGATGATGCCCCCGGCGTCGCAGTTGACGTTGACGCCTTATCCCCCCACTTGCGGGCAGTTTGTTTCTATCGACAACGCTACATTGACCCTGACGCCATTAGCACCAACGCCGGTCATGACTGCCGCTCCTCTCATCGCCGAACTTACCATGACGCCCCGCGCCCCCTCCTATGTCTGGGCGATCCCGGCTAACCAGCGACCGGCGGCGCAGATCATCTACACTTGCACCTTGACCGGCGATGGCGAATCCCCGGCTCTTGACGACCTTGACCTTCCGATGTCCTCATTCCAAGGCCGGATGAGGGACGGAGAAGCATCCTATCTATCATGCGTCATCCCGAACGCGACGGACTATGAGGAAGACATAACCGCCAGGCAAAACGGCGACATCGTTGTAAAGCAGGGATACAAATTCAGCGACGGCACGATGCAGTTAGAGGAGATCGCCCGCGTGGACTTTGAAACGCTTGCTATCGATCAGGGCGCCCGGAGCGCGTCGGCGACCATCGTCGGACACCGGACCACCACATCAATCACGGTCAAGGACATCACCGTTGAGGGTGTCTCCTATTATGCTTTACAGGCGAACACGAAGCGCCGGATCAGGGCGAAATTCGATACATTTTTACGGATCGGGGATAACTGCATTTATGGGACGGGCGACTCTGATTATATGACCGTCGGATACATTTCCTACATAGTTGACACGACACAGGCGATCATGGAGGTCACAGAGGCTTAAATGGGATCAGCGACCATAAAATCACATCTCGGCGCAGGCCAATACTCGATTGAGCTTGTCAAGAGCGAGGCGAAGGCGCTCGCCCGGAAGACAGCCATTGAAGCCCGCCAGATTGTCGTTGATGCGGATATCGTGACTAAGGGCGATGAATTAGCGACGGCCCTTGTGACGCTAAATGAAAAAATCGCAGCCCTTGAAGCTGCCGTAGCCGCAATGACCACGGATCAGAAAACCATCGATGCCGTCAAGACGGCCCAGACCGAGCAAATAACCGCCGAGGCCGCCGTGACTATCAAGCGCCGGGAAATAAGCCTCCTGAAACTTGAAAAAATCTCTCTTGCAAAAGAATTGACCCAAATCAATACCGCCCTGGCAAAAGAGACCGTAAATGCCTGGTGTGCTGATTTATCCACATCCTTGACCGGCACGGTCGGAACGATCGAGGTCAACGGCGAGGCGGATCAAATTCTAATCATGCCCGGAGGCGCTGCCGGGGCCGGGTTGCTTCAACACCCGCTGTCCATGTCTCCGGCGGGCGTGTTCGTGAACTGGGCGAAGCTCCCCGCATGGCAGAAGTGGAAGCCGACGTATCGTGTCGGGACCATAACGGCTCTCTTAAGCGGGGACAAGTGTGACGTTGGGATTGAAGCACAATATTCTGAAGGGCTTCTGATCAACCAAGCGGGCGCATTGTATGAAGGTATGAAGGCGACTGAGCAGGGCTGGACTGACTTTGCCGCTCACAATCCCGATTTTCCACTTGTTACGAATACCGAAAGCACGACGCTTCCGGCGACATTTGATCTTGCCGCAGACCTTGATTCTGTCAACAAATCTGTGAATGACGGGTGCAAATATGAGAAAGACGATGCACAGTATAAATCAAGTGAATATTGGGCGGTCATGCAGGACGGCGGTTCCGGAGATTGCGAGGACTTCGCGCTCACCAAGGCAAAAAAATTGCTGGACATGGGTTATCCGGCATCGGCAATCCATCTTGAAGTCGGTGTAACCGAAACGGGGGTCGGTCATGCCTGGCTCGTAGTGCAAACGGACATAGGCGATTACGTGCTCGATAACCGCTATTCAAAGGTAATAAGGGACACAAACCTACCATACTCCAACCGTTCGCGTCAGACAGGGATGAGCTGGAAGTGCAAAGGAGTGAAACTATCTGACGTCCCTGTCGTCTATATGACCTGCCACGCCAATGCCTTCCTCGTGGGCGACGAGGTGATTGTAAAATTTGAGAATCAGAATTGGAGTACGCCGAAAGTGGTCGGATTTGCATCGAACCCGCGGGGGTGTGGGCTAACCATCCATGCCGTATCGGAACTTGATGGAGGGCCTGTCAATATTTCAGGTGTCTCGCTGCATTATTATACAGACTCTCCGGTACAGCTAAATAATTATGTTGAAGGCGTCGATTATACCGTCACCATTTCGGGAAGCTCGGCCCTTGTCCTCGTATTAGGATCAATCACTTCCGCAATCGTGAAGGTGATCCCTTCCACAACGAATCACATGACGCATTACATAGTGGCAAGCAATTTTTCCGATTATAACACTTTTATTGCGAGCGGGGCGATCCCGATCTCTGGGTCCGTGACTGCAAGGATTCCTTATTACAAAGTAGACAGCATAACATCAAGCCTTAACAGGGTGACTCCAGATGATCCATTTCCGATGGATTATCTTAACCGCCAGTATTTTTTCGGACCCTTATTCCGTGCATGGGTTGAAGAAAAACTTAGTACTGCGGATGTCATCTATCATCCGACGTGGAATGAGGGCGGCGAAACTAACATTATCATATCTAAAAGATCGTTGACTCAAACCGCTACGGTATCGGTAACGGCATCGGCATCGGTCACGTCATTAGTCGGCACTTCGATTTTTGTTGATGCCGTGCAGCTTCCCCAAGCTTTCACATATTACTATAATCTCTTTCCTAATTACCATACCTTTGCCGATGTGGATGGTTATTTATTGGAAGACAGCAATGGAGATACTTACCCTGATTACTGGTTAAGAAACCCGAAGCTCATTTATTCAATTTCGTCCAGCCCGGCCATCGATCTTAGTGTTTTATCCAATGAGTGGCAGCCTCATGGACCAAGCGGACCGACGGTTACGAATGACTGGATCGAAAGTCTATCATATGGGCAATATGCCGCGACAGCCCAAAAAGAGGGGACATCCGCAAGCATAACATTCTCTTATACGTCTGCCCCGGAGGAAACATTTTCAAGTTGGGACCCCTTGACGAAAGATCCGAGCAACCCTGTTACATTAGCGTTCATTGGGGCGTACATCATCGTTGGGTGTTCGGCATCAACGGGACCGATGAAATATATCAAGAATACGATAAGCACATGAAAGATTCGATACATGCCTAAGATCACTAAATATACAGCAGTTACAGCCCCGGATGATGCCGATGTTTTTGTCGTCGTCCAGGGCGGCGTTACGAAGAAAATGACCTGGGCGCAGATCAAGGCGGGAATCGGTACGGGAACGCCTGATGACACCAAGGTTGATAAGGTCGCCACGTCTCCCGATCCGTCCGGCTACCTCCCGGAGTATGATGCGACCGGGAATCTTGTCAAGTCCACCAAGACGGCGGCAGCGGTCCATTCAAACGACCTGGATCATGTTCAGGGCACGGATACGGCCCTTGGCGCAGTAGGCACAAAGAATCCGCCCATTGACGCAGATAAGGCTATTTACCGCGACAGCACGGCCTCTGATGCCCTCGTTACCTCTACATGGACACAGGTTAAGGCGTTCCTGAAAACGTACTTTGACACGCTGTATAATCTCTATGTCCACCCTAACCACAGCGGCGAAGTCACAAGTGTGGCAGACGGAGCGACTACGATAGCGAACAAGCAGACGCTCTCCGGTACTGCCCCGGTTGCGATCAGCAACACGCCAACGGTTATCGCTGGTAGTGCTCCGGCTGTTTCCCTTGTCAACAATGCCGTAAGCCCCGGCACGATACTCGGCATTGACATCGGCACAATCGCAAATGATGACCTTTATATTCCTACGTCAAAGGCAGTTTATACGGCCCTTGCGCTAAAAGCTCCACTTATTTCCCCATCATTTACAACTCCGGCATTAGGGACACCATCAGCGGGAGTGCTTACTAATTGCACAGGACTTCCGCAAGCATCAGTGGTTGGACTTACTACAGCGGATGGCCCTTCCTTCGCACACCTTCATCTTGCTGATCTTGCAGCAATCTATACCGCTGCCGAATCATGGGTGGGGCCGTCTTCGACAACGGGTGTTTATTTTAAAGGTGGCAACGTCGGCATAGGGACGACTGCGCCTAATGACGCACTTGAAGTAGCTGGTCTATCTGGGGCATATGGAAGACTGTTAGTTTCTGATGGAATGGGCGCAGAACGCCGTGGTTTGATTTTGGGAAGCGCTTCAGCGGCAGTAAGTTATGCCAGAATTGATTCATATAAATATGGGACAAGTGCTGGCTATCTTCCTTTAGTCTTAAATGGTGCTGGTGGCAACGTCGGCATAGGGACGACTGCGCCGGGTGGCAAACTCTGCATCAATGGTGGTCTCCATGTCGGTGGAAATAGTGATGCGGGAGACAACAACCTTCTGGTGGATGGGACAGGAACAATAACAGGTGCCTTCGGCTGCAACGCGAAAACGGCGCAGACGGCGTATGCCAGCGGTGGGGCGTTGAATGCTTATGTAACCGGAGCTTTCGGGCTGAACAGCGATGCAAATATGTCTGCTCTACACGCGATGGTTGTGAAAATCAGAGATTGTCTCGTGGCGAACGGCATTATGAGTTAAGGGGGAATCATGGCTCAGATAATTTTGTACTTACCGGATGATTTGGTCGCCAGAGTATTGGCCGGGATGTGCGGACTTCATAACTATCAGGAAACGATTACCGATCCTGAAAACCCCGAACAAACGATCCCTAATCCCGAAACCAAAGTGGAGTTTATCAAGCGGATCATCAGACAGAAGATCAAACGCGATGTCCTTGAATGGGAAGGGGCAGAGGCGCAGAGGACGGCTTACCGGACAGGTGAGACAGACATCCAACTATAAGGAGAGGCGCTTATGCAAGTATTATTTGGGCAGATTTTGACAGACCAGAACGACAAGGAGATTCAGGCAGACGGGAAACCTTTTACCCTGAAAGAAGCGTGTTATCAGGCTTTGTTTGCTGTGTTTCAGGATGAGCAGAATCTTGCTGGCGAGGAGAAGTTCAAACGATACGGGCTTTACCAGAAGATCAAGGCTTCTACTGATCCGGCTGATCTGTCTGCCGAGGAAATTGCCTTGTTGAAGAAACTGATCGGCAAGGCTTACGGAGCCCTGATCGTGGGGCAATGTTGGAATTGGCTGGAAGGAAAATAACCGGAAAGAGGGGACAAGGCAATGGCAAACGGGTTTATAGTTCTCGATGAAGTAGATTGGGAAGGCATGGACCAGGACCAGCGATCCTGGATGCTCTTCAAAACGCTCAAGTCCATTGATGCCCGTTTGTCAAAACTTGAGAAGCGACCCCTTACGGATAAATGTTGGTCATTTTTGGGGGGAGCCGTGGGTGGTTTTGCGGCGGCTCTCGGTTTGAAGTGGAGCGGATAAATGAACATCGATCTTCTAAAGGAGATGATCAAACGCCACGAGGGACTTCGATTGAAGCCCTATCCATGCAGCCAAAAACATTTGACCATCGGGTATGGCTGGAACCTGGACAACGATTTGCCCTCAGACATTGCATCATATCTGAGGGTGACCGGCGAGATCACTAGGGGAATGGCGGAGAGGTTGCTTAACATCTCCATTGACACGGCGACCCGGCAGGCATGGTCAATTTTCCCGCAATTCGGGGGCTTCAGTGAGAACAGGCAAATGGCCCTGATAGATTTCATTTTCAACGTAGGTGTCGGAACCGCGTTGAAATTCCGGAAGGCACTTGCGGCCATAGAGAAAGGTGATTGGAATCGGGCCGCAGATGAAATGTTTCTGAGTCGGTGGCGGGAGCAAGTCGGAGATCGGGCCGCCGAAATAATTGGAATGATCCGTACTGGATGAAAGGAGAAACATCATGAGCGCAAATACATTGACCGATCGACAGATTTTGGAGGCACTCTACGAGAAGGCATACAAACCGTCTGGGCATTTCGGGATGGATTCAGTTCCAAGTCCTCAGATCTTGCCTGTCCCAAAGCCAAGGCTGACACCGCAGATCAATGCGTTTCCTGCTCCTGGCAAGGAGTACAAAAAGGTCGGGGCTGTTCCTCAGGGGTATCATATCGAGTATGACGACGCCAACGATGAAGAGGTCTTGTATAAAACTTGCGGCCCTCTGGGGAGCAGGTAGCCATGAAGACAACAAAGAACAGGACTATAAAGGTACTGAAGAAGGACGGCACTCCGAGCGGGGCGTGGATCAATCTGACCCTCACCTTTATCTACATAGTCCTGATCGTTGCGGGAGTGTTCGTTGACCGGATCGCCAAGAACCTTGTGACGCTGGAGACGATCATGCTGACGTTCTACGCAAGCTCCCTAGGGATCTGGAGTGCCAAGAAGATCGCCGGGAAGTTCTCCAGCAAGGATGAAACGGAGCAGTAATGAAGATCGAAATGACAAACAGTCGGTGGGCTTATGCAGGTGTTCTCGTGCTGGCGGTTGCGTTCATACTCTATTCCGCATGGCCTGCTAAGCCCCCGGCTGTTGACACGACAGTCCTGATTGCAGAGGCCACGGCTAAGGTAGAGGCTCAGTTCAAGAAGGACATTGCCGAGAAGGAAGTTGCTATCAATGATTACAGGTCGAGGCTTGCTGTATCAGAAGCCAAGTACAAGACCTTGGCTGCACGGTATAATGAGTTACAGAAAGGCAAAGATAGTGTTGTTAAGCCTACGACAAATACGGAGCTGCGCGAGCGTTTTACTGCTCTTGGCTTTGCTCCTCTGCCCATCAAGTAGTCTCGCTCAAGGTGTCTGCTTTGACGATGAGACGGCAGGTCGGATGGTTGTTGCCTTGGAGCAGGCCCGATATACGGAGCAGCAGCTAACCGTGATGGTTGATGGAAACGCGGAGTTGCAGAGACAACTGGAAATTGTGAAGGCGACCGTCAAGTTGCTAGAGGATCAGATAGCGGCATACAAGACGTATCAGGACACGCTGAAATCGCTCTCGGAAGCGAAGGATGAGGCGTGTAAGCAGCAGATAAAGGCGGCGACACCGACGTTCTGGGACAACCTACAAAAATATTTTGTGGGTATGGGGATAGGCGGGGTGTTGGTGGGGATCGGGGTGCTGTTAATATAAATGTCGCCAAATGTAGTCAAAAGGCATGAAAAAAGGGGCTGCGAAAACTAACGCAACCCCCCGTATTTACTGGAGCCGATGAGCAGGATCGAACTGCTGACCTTTGGTTTATTTTCATTTATTTTTGTGTTATCCTGTAAATCGTTGATTTCCTTCATAATCTTTTTTGAAAATATTTCTTGACATTTGAAGTTTCCCTATAGTATAGGTATACCCAAAGAGGGAAACA
>Ga0265297_10004172_pt1 | contig 24205 bp, 27 predicted proteins | sample Munlanlwell13791_FD_192502 | JGI IMG/M metagenome (GOLD analysis project Ga0265297, IMG submission 192502) | Leachate microbial communities from a municipal landfill in Southern Ontario, Canada - Leachate well 137-91 | ecosystem: Engineered > Solid waste > Landfill > Unclassified | place... | reverse complement strand
ATAAAAAACCCCCAACTTACATGCTTTGAATGCTTAGCTGGGGGCGACGCAAAGATACTACATCTTATTTCTTTTTCTTTTTTTTCTTATGAGCCGCGCATGTTTTACACATAGGCACCTCCTTAAAGAGTACTAATCAAATATATATCATAAAGCCGGGCTTTGCAAATCTAAACATTAAAAATATCCACGCCGAACCTTTTCAGTATCTTGGCCAATTTAGCCAAAGGCAGCCCGACCACATTATAGTAACACCCCTCCACCTTGCGGATAAATATACCTCCGAGCCCCTGAATGTCGAAAGAACCGGCTTTATCCAGCGGAGACGTTCTCCTGAAATAACTCTTTATCTCTTCGTCCGTCAAAGGATGCATATAAACTTTCGTCTTTTCAAAATCGGTGGCCAGCCTTCCGGTGGCGATATCCAAAACCGCAAGTCCGCTATACACCCACTGCGGCCTCCTCGACAATAGCCTTAGCGTCCTGGCAGCGTCCCTCATATTCTTCGGCTTGCCTATTATCTTATCACCCACCAAAACAACGGTATCGGCGGATATCACAAGGCCGGAGACGTATCTGGATGCCACGTCGAGGGCCTTACGCCTTGCATTATCCATAACCAGTTTCTCGCAGCTGCCGATCAGCTTCCTTGCCTCTTTAGCGGATGATCGGGCCGATTCAAACTTCAAACCGATCTGTCTTAAAAGCTGCTTACGCGCTTTTGATGCCGAGGCTAAAATTATTTTACGCATCGATTTTCCCTTTTCATGACCGCCTGACAATATCCGTCCGATCACATCATCATCCCGTCAGCCCTGATACAAATCCGGATGCCCATGCCCAGGCAAGATTATACCCGCCCCTCTTCCCATCGACATCCAGAACCTCGCCCGCAAAATACAGCCCTTCCCTGAACTTAGATTCGAGAGTCGGAAGAACCTCTCCGGTATCGATGCCGCCTGCCGTAAACTCCGCCTCATTCCACCCGCGTGTTCCTGTAACATTAAAAATTTTTGATTTTATGGAATTGGTTATAAGATCCGCTCGCCTTGTTTTTAGAACTCCCGCAAAGGCCGCGCTGAACTTATTAGGCAATATGCCCGCCAGCATCTCTTCGATCGAGAAATTGCCCCTCACCCTTCTCTCGATCTCTTTTCGCAGTTCTTCGTCGCTCATGAACGGCGCCATATCCACATCTATATTTACCTGCTTCATGCCGCGGCGGTTCAATGATATGGAGACCTCTTCGCTTATATCTAAAATGGCAGTGCCGGAGAGGCCGTACTTCGTGAAGAGCAGGTCCCCGGTCGCCGCGGCCGCTACAGTGCTACCTATGACGACCTTGGCTCCGGCTGATATCTTCTGACCCTGCAATAGATGGCAGAATGGATCTTTTACAACAACGGGAACGCAGACCGGCACAGGGGCCACTATACTATGCCCAAAATGTTTTGCTATAGGGTATCCTGAACCGTCTGAACCGAGGGCCGGATACGAGTTAGCGCCTGAGGCAAGTATAACGTTATCGCAAAACATCTTCTCGCCTGAAGCGGATCTTACGATAAAATCCTGGCCGGAATGGGTAACTGAAGAGACTTCGAAATTAGATTGAAGAGGTATCTTCAATCTATCAAGCTCCATCTCCAGGACTTTCAAGACCGAAGACGACTGGTTGGTTACCGGGAATATCCTGCCTTCATCGGAATAGACCAACAGGCCGAGGTTATTGAAAAATTTTATTATGTCGCACTTGCTGAATTTTTGGAGTACTTCGCGGACCAGCGGGCGGGATGCCGGATTATAGGCGGATTCGTCGAGGGATTCGTTCGAAAGATTACAGCGGCCGTTTCCGCTGGCAAGGATCTTTTTGCCCAGCCTCGGCATCTTCTCGCATACCATTACGGATGATCCGGCGCGCTTAGCGCTGATTGCCGCGACTATTCCCGACGCGCCGCCGCCGATCACAAGAGCGGAAACCTTCCGCATCAAAGCACCCCAATCGTATTATTATGCCCTGCCCAGATATTCGCCCGTCCTGGTATCTATGATAATGAGCTCGCCTTCTTTTATGAATAACGGCACATTCACGACAAGACCTGTCTCTAGAGTGGCCGGCTTCATCGCCTTGCCTGAAGTATCGCCCTTCATCCCCGGAGCCGATTCGGTCACCTTCAGCGTAATGCTCACGGGAAGCTCTATCGAAACAGGATGGTGCTCATAATATAAAAGCTCTGCCTCTAGATTCTCTTTTAAATACCGGCTGGCGTCTCCTAGAAGTTCCTCGGAAATGGTGAGCGTCTCATAATTGGCCATGTCCATGAAATGATAGCCTGAGTGATCCTTATATAGATACTGAACCTTCTTGGACTCCAGATCGGCCTTCTCGACCGTATCGGCAGGACTGTATCTTTGATTAATTATCTTGGAGCTTAGCAGATTCTTTAAAGTGGTCTGATAGATAGCTCTAAGATTGCCCGGCGTCCTGTGCTCGACCTCAATGACCACATAGAATTCGCTTCCGTCTTTTATTATCATACCTTTTTTCAGCTCTGAAGCCTTCACTTAACCAACCTCCTTTATCGCATTAATCACATTACTGAACTTTTATCTTCACAACCTCTTCCTTCGCCATCTTCTTCTTTGGTATAGTTACTTCCAAAACACCGTTTTTATAATTCGCGTTTATTCCGCTGCTCATGCATTCGGCCGGAAGCTCAAGGACCCTTTCGAACTTACCATACATCCTCTCCTGCCTGACCATGCCCGGAGCTGCCTGGCTTTTCGACATCTCGCGCTCACCGCTTATCTTAAGTATCCGGCTATTCTCCAGCACTATATTGATCTTATCTTTATCCATTCCCGGCAGATCAGCCCTGACTATCACTGACTTGTCATCCTGCGTGACGTCTACCCTTATATCCTGGTCCAGGGAAGAGATCATCTTAACGCCCTCTTCGCCCGAAGAGGCTATGACGTCCTTCACAAATTTGTCCATCTCTCGCTTCATGCGAACGAGCTTGGACCTTAACTGGTCCAGGTTCTTATAATCCTCTTCGGTCGGCATCGCCGATTGCGCACATGCCGAAGAGACGGTCATAAAAAATATCACACAAAATATAAAGAAATTTTTCATAGCCACCTCCGGATTTTTATGCCTTTGGATATTTTATAGAATAATCTAATTTCGGCGAAAAAGCAAGGCCTAAAACTATTCTCTTTTAAAAGAGATGGTCAGGCTGAAAGACATGACGGGCTCTTTTAGAGCCTTCGGGAATGCGGCAAAAGGAGCGGCCTCCCTGACGCTTCTCAAGGCGATCTCAAGCAGCGCGTCATCCTGAGTGGATATGCCCCGCTCTATCTCTATAGACCCGAGAGAACCGTCGGACTTCACTAAAAACAAGAGGGCCACATCCCCCTCCTTATAATAGCTCTTATAATTATCCTTCAGCTTCTCGCGTATACCCTCCCTGATCAGCTGGTAGTAGCTTATGTAATCTTTCGTCGACCTGATCTTGGCCTGCTTCCTGGCGATCTCGCGTATAGGCATCTTGCTCAATGCATCTTTAGGCGCCGGAACAGGGACCTTGGGGGTCTCTTTCTTCAATTCCACCTTATTTGTCAATTCTATCTTGGGACTTTCGATCGGCCTGATCGACGCTTCGATCTTATTTGCATCCGGTTCCTTTGGCTCTTTAAAATATAGATAATCGACCGCCACCGGCTCATTAGGGTCAGGCTTCTCAGGAAAGAGGAGAAGAGATGCCAGCGAAGGCGCAACCAACGAGAGATGCACAACCACGGAAACCACCATAGCGTTCCTTAATGTCCTGTCTACCATGGTAAGATTATATAGTTTTAGGGCGGGAAAGTCAACCCGCCGGCATCACGAGAGGCCGGCGGGCAACTTTAAAAATAGAGCTAGAATTTATATTTTGTTCCGATAATAAAATTCCTGCCGTTTGACGGATAGTACTGGCCGTAAGAGCCTATGGCCGAATAATCGTAATCAAATATATTGTTGATAGCGGCAAAGATCTCCAGGCCCAGCTTACGATATGCGACCCTGACATCATTGGTAATATAATATTTCATCCTCCTCATCACATTCCGCTGGTCGCTTATGAACCTTCTGTCGCCTACAAAATTGGCCACGTAATTAAAATCGACACAATCCATAAAAGTGTATGCCAATCCCCAGGTGATCTTATGACGCGGCACCATCGGCACTTCATTGCCGGCATAATGGCTGCCAACAAAGAAGGCCTTCTCATAAGTATATTTGGCATATGCATCGAGATCTTTAGCTGGAAGGATATGAGCCTCCAACTCCAATCCGTGCCTTATCGTGCGGTCATAAACAGCGTTCACAAAAGTGACCCATGGATCATAAAAGATCTCATGTCTGGTATCGATCAAAAAGTAATCGGCATTCATCTTCAGCCATTCCAAGGTATGGTCCTTCACTCCGAGCTCATAGTTCATCGCCGTCTGGGGTTCGAGATCGAGATTTAACCCTCCGGTGGTGCCCCACGGATAATTAATAACCGCCTGGAACCACTCATCTACCGCAGGAAGCCGGAAAGATCGCGAGATATTTCCATAGACACTGGAGCGTTCACCATACTTATAACTGGCTCCCCCCTCAAAGGCATATTCGTAAGGTTCTTTAGTGGTGTCGGTTTGGGCTATCGCCTGCTGGTCGAACCTGTATCGGGCCCACTCAGACCTGAATCCGCCGTTAACGGACAACCGTTCATTCAAGGTTAAGGTCTCGGTGCCGTAAATTCCTATGGTATCCTCTTCCACTATCAGTTTGTCCTTCTGCATGCGATCCCCGAAAGTGACATTGTTCCAGTTGCTCGAGAGTCTCTCGGCCTTATAGTTGTAGCAATCTACGCCAAATATGGTCCTGCTCAATATATCGCCGACGCGCGATTCGAATATCACTTTCGGCGTTACTCCAAACGTCTTTATATGATCGTTCTGCTCAAACCAGTATGTCGTCTGATCGAAGAGCGAGGCGGAACGCCTGGAGTCCACGATCATATCCGCGCTGAACGTCAGGCCGGCATCTTTATCATGACCGTTTATGTCTATGCCGGGCATGATATGGAATTCCTCGGTCTTGGAACGATCCCCTGGTTTCCTGGATCCGCGCATTCCAAACCGTTCTATCTGCACATCGGTCATGGCACCCGGCTGGCCGTACCAGTCTTTATGGTATCCGCTGTTGAATCTGATATTGATATTATCGGACGGCCGCGCGGTAAGCGTGCTTACGATATCACCCGTTTCGAGATCGCTGTTGCCCCTATAACCCCTGGAGCCCGATGATGACAAGCCGATATAATAATCCAGAAAATGGGTGCCTCCCTGGGCATAGCCGGAATAGGAATTATAGTGGTAGCTTCCGGTTTGATATCCGAGGCCTATCTCGGGCTTCATCTCCCTGCCTTTTTTCGTAATTATATTTATAACGCCGCCCATCGCGTTATCCCCGTACAGAACAGACTGCGCGCCCCTAACTATCTCTATGCGCTCTATGGAGTCTATATTTATCTGGGACCAATCCGTACCGGACATATCTATGGTATTCGTCCGTCTCCCGTCTATCATCACCAGCACGTTAGAAACGGCAGTTTCACCAAAACCCCTCAGATCAACCGTGGCGCGCTTGCCGTTGCCGAAATAGTCGTTCACAACCACGCCGACCTGACTCTTCAATAATTCAGGAACGCTCCTGACCCCGGACCGTTCTATCTCGGCCTGGCCAATAACTTCAACGCTTTTACTGGATCTCAAGACGGTGTCGCTTGTCGGATAGCCTGTATCCATCTCAGGCGTCCTGGATGACGTGACCACGATCGGATCCAGCCTATAGGCAGAATTCCGATCCTCCGCGGCCGCGGAGATGTTAACGCTAAATATGCCGCATGCCGCTACCGCAAAAAACAAAATCACTCTCTTCATTTAAAAACCTTTCCATTAAATAAAAAACCCCTGGCAAACGATTGCCAAGGGTAAGCTCCCTGTTCTACTTAAACCCGTATATGCGATGTTCTTGCGACATCATTAATATATAGGCAGGTCTTCTGACTACCTCGCCTCGTTAATTGCCTTCCCATCTTAAAAAAGACAGTGGCCTAATCATCAACGAGTTTTCCCTTTTTCATCCTTTTAAAAAAGGGCGAGGCTACAGCGGCGGGACCGTTTCCGTTTTTCGTTTTTTAAACGAATTTTTGGAATTCCCTTTTGAGTCCTCTCGGACACCTATATAGTGCGATATATCAAAGACAAAGAGATTATAAATTATAACTGAAACCTATGTCAAGGCTTTTGTGCAAGATCAGGATGGGACCGATATCTCTGAAGAATCTATCCATCTCCTTTTGAAGTAATGACGGGATATGAGAGCCGAGTGAACAAATATCGAGATATTCATCGCCCACCATATCGCTGCCGCACCTAGCTTCAGATGTATGGCCAAGAGATACGCCAAGGGTATCCTGACGCACCACATGCTGAAAGATATTATGGCCATGACCGTTCTTGTGTCCCCCGCCCCGTTCAAAGCGCCGCTCAATATAACGCTCCATGCCATTAAAGGTTCCGCGATCATGGCAATATAGATATACCGAACGCTCTCCTCAGCTACGGCCGGATTATCCGACAATAAAACGGCGATGAATCTGGCGTTCAATATGATGATAACCGTTAAAAATATCACTATGCCGACCCCGCTTACGGCTGTAAGTATCCCTCCGTTAAAGGCGTCCGTCTTTTCCTTTTTGCCTAAAAGGTTACCGACGACCACTGCATTTGCCATATTGAAGGCAAAGGCCGGCAAAAATATAGCGGACTCTATCTTCATTCCGTTCGTAAAAGCCGCCATTATCTCGACGCTCCTCTGGGGCAGCATACCTATTATCATAAAAAGGACTATGCCGCCAAGTTGCCACATAACCTGGAGAAGGCCGGACGGCCAGCTTATCGCGAGTATCCTCATGATCATCTTTTTAGATATATTCAAATTCCGCGGCATAAGTTTCTTCGTATAAAAAATATTGATGACGCTGCCGGTAAAGAGGCTTATCACCGTCGCGACCGCTATGCCGCGCAGCCCAAGAGGGGTGTGAAGCCCGAGCACGAAATTCAACACTATATTCATCAAGCAGACGACAGTCATGGCAAAGAGCGACCTTTTTATCATGTCGCAGGCCCTCAATATGCTGTTAGTATTCATGAGCACGTAATCAAAGATGAGGCCGAATGAATATATGACTAGCAACGGGACCGCGGTAATAGCGACCTCCTGGCTTATCCCCAGCGCCATGATCGTATTCTTCGCAAAGATAATACCCAGTATCGTAAAGAGAGCTCCGGAGGCTGCCGACACTGCAAACGAAGAATTGACCGCAATTCCAAAATCATCCTTCTGGCGGGCGGTAAATAGCCGCGATATGACGGATACCGATCCCACGCTCAAGGCCATCCCAATTATTATAAAAACAAAATAGAGCTGGAACGCGAGCCCGTAAGCAGCCTGCGCAGTCTTTCCGAACCTTCCGGCCACATACACATCCGACAACCCGATGAAAAATTCAAAAAGCATTATGATGGTCATCGGCCAGCTGACAGACCAACTATCCAGAAGGATCCTTCTGATATTTTTATCGGAAAATATGCTCATCTCGATCTCCCGCCTCTGATGCGGATCGTATATTTATCTATCATGCGGCATGGGCCGTAAGATAGCTTAGACCTCCTCAAGCCTTCCAGGCCAAGGTCCTGCTCCATATTTAAATACTCGAACCGTTCGGCCCGCCTAGACAAAAAGTCGCGCAGCATTACTTGATACGAACCGTCCTTGGACGCGTCCGCCTTTAAGATATGCAGGACCATAGTGCCGGGGCTCAATGCCTCACCCAAGGCCATGGCGCATATCTTTTCGCCGACCTTTAACACGGCCCCTTCAAGGTTAAGGAGATCGAAGTTCACCAGCATCTCCTTGAGCGCATCCCTTTCACTGCCGAGGCTGGCTATCTTATCGCAATCTTTCATGACGCACCAGGACTCCTCGAAGTCGAGGCACTCCCGCGCATTCATCGCGTTCAATTCAACGTATTCGTACTTATAACTGGCCTTAAATTTTCTTATGGAGTTTCTTTTGCCATCATACGTCTTGCCTTTAAGCGATACCAGATCTGCCATGCGGTATAGGTAATCAAAATTATCCCGGTCCGGCTCTAAAATAAAAATTTCCGCATCCAAGCTTTTGGCTACTGAACCCGGCACCCTGATGAACGAACCGTTTGAGGCAGAGAGGGCCTGTTCCATAATGCCCGCCTTATCGCCGCGGCCTATTGGGACAAAATATCTGGGTTCCGGACCGGATAAGGAGCGAAGGAGCATCAGCTCATTCACAAAAACGGCCTCAAATTTATAGGCAAGGCGCCAGGCATATAAATTGGTAAATGTGAACTCGGATATTTCCGGAGGATCTTTCTCGAGGGCCATTAGGAACGATGATCTATCGTCTATCGAAATAGGCCTGAATGCAAGGTTTAAAAAATTGTCCATCGAAGAACCGATCGGATAGTATATCAAAATCTTATTTAACTGGGACGCAGCGCGCAGAAGGCGGTCCATCCAAAAAAACAAGCCGCCATCACTATCACTCCCGCAACGATCACCCCGGCCAATATCGCAGGAAATGCATATCGAAATTTTATCTTGAACAGGCTCGCGGCTATGCATCCGCTCCACGCCCCCGTCATGGGCAGCGGCACGGCCACAAAGAGCATCAATCCCAAGGCTTCATATTTTTGTATCAGGTCGCCCTTCGTCTTTGTCCGTTCAAACAACCAGTCAAAAAATCTAGCCCATAACTTGAAGCGCCGTAAGGAACGCGATATGGGCTCGAGAAATATTAATAGCGGTATTATCGGCAATGAGTTCCCTAATATCGAAAGCAGAAAAACTTTTACAGGCGGCAGCCCGAGTACAAGCCCGGCAGGTATCGCCCCCCTCAGCTCCGATATCGGAAGAGCCGCTATGATGATCGTGATAAATTCTTTGGGTAAGCCCTTTAGAGCATTCAAAATATTTTCGACCACAAACCCTCCTCAAAATAATTAATCATTCTGCTCGGACCAGCCCTCTTTGCCGATAAGCGGCACAAAAGAACATCCGCATATCTCGGTCTTATCGATCCTGGATTTATTGCGTTCAACCACCGTCAGAACCTGACCGAATGTTCCGCTGCCGACTGGAAGCACCAGTCTGCCGCCATCTTTTAACTGTCTGACCAGACTATCCGGTATACCCGGAGAACCCGCGGTCACTATTATGCCGTCATAAGGGGCATGCTCAGCCCATCCAAGAGTGCCGTCCCCTTCCTTTAAAAAACAGTTCACATATCCTAATCGGGACAGAACTTTTTTGGCCGACACAAGCAAAGGGGCTAAGCGTTCTACTGAATAGACCTCCTTAGTGAGCTCGGCAAGTATGGCGCTCTGATAACCGCTGCCCGTTCCAATCTCAAGCACCCTCTCCGGACCCTTCAGCCGGAGACATTGCGTCATCAGCGCTACCATATAAGGCTGCGATATGGTCTGGGCCTTGCCTATCGGCAAAGGGAAATCACCGTACGCGATCTCCGCATCTTCAGCCAAAACGAACTCATGGCGGGGGACCTTGCGGAAAGCGCTCAAAACTCTTTCGTCGGATATGCCGCGGCCGACAAGCTGTTCTTCGACCATCGCATCGCGTAGAGCCTGGAAATCCTGTCCACTCATAAAACCTCCGACAAAAACGCCGGGGAGCGGGATCGCTACCTTTGGAACGCTATCCTGATCAAAAGCCTGATAAAGCGCAGCGTATCTATAAACGGGTTTATCTTGCTCTTCTCATCCTCATAAACCGTCTCCACCGAAACGGACTCGATCTTAAAACCGAGCCTGGCAGCTTTAATGATAAATTCGGATTCTATCTCATAATTCGACGATCTTAGATCGACCTTTTCCAAGACGCCCCTTTTTATGAGCCTGAACCCGCATTGACTGTCCGGGATATCAGCCCCCGCCATCCACGAGACGAGAGCGGACATGAAACGGTTAGTGGCTACCCTGATCTTTGGCATCGAGGCCGTATTGAGCATCCTGTTGCCGATAATTATATCGGCATTCGTCTCGCCCATCCTGCTCAAAAAACCGCTCACGTCAGCGGCCTTATGCTGGCCATCGCCATCCATCACGAGAACCGCGTCATATCCTTTTTTTATGACATGAGAAAATCCCTGCCGCAGCGATGCGCCCTTCCCCATATTCTTCTTATGCTTCAATACGACCGCGCCTGCGGCCTGGGCAATGGAAGCCGTTTCGTCCGTTGAGCCGTCATCAACGACATATGAGGTGATCTTAAGCTCATGGAGCTGCCGGATCAATTCGCCTATCGTTTTGGCTTCATTATATGACGGTATCAGACTGCAAACTTTTTTTATCTCCACTCCACGCCTCTCTAAATATATACCACTGGGTCGGATACCTCCTGACATATGACTCTATAACGACGAGATAGTCTGATAGTATTTTTTTGACAAGCTGATCCTCATCCATGCCCTTGGCCGGATATATGGGCTTCTCCGCAATCAGCCTGAACCTATCCCCTTTCTCGCGGACCAAAAAGCAAGGCACTATCGGCGATCCAAGTCTGACACTAAGAACGGCCGGGCCCTTAGGCATGACCGCAGGCCTTCCAAAGAAATCCACCCTTATTCCGTTCTTCGAAAAATCCCTGTCTCCCATAAGCGCCAGCATACCGTTGCCTTTCAGGGTAGTATAGCATCCCCGCAAGGACATCCCAAGCGTGACCAGTCCCATCTTTCCCAATGATCTCTGCTTGGTAAAAAAATCATTTATTCTCTTATTTTTATGCGTCAAGACAACCGCATTCAGGGGGTACTTCGTAAGCGATAGGACGAATCCGCCCAGCTCCCAATTTCCCAGATGCGCGGATAAGAGTATGACCCCGCCGCCGGAAGCATGGGCCTGGTCTATATTATCAAACCCTTCCAATTTAACAAATTTTTTTATATACCTATCATCTATCTTTGAAAACCTGAAGAAATCCGCAAGATATTTGGCAAAGTTAACGAACACCTCTCTGGACATCCGGCGAAGCGTCCTATCGTCAACTACCGAATCGCCCATTATGACCCTAAGATTCTTCACTACCGCGGCCCTATCATCGGCAGCTATCATATAATAAATATCCGCGATGAGGCAGGCTACGCCGTAAGTGACCTTCAATGGAAATACATTCGCTATAAAATACCCTATTCTGTATAAGAGATATAAGATCATCGCGTTAGTTCCATGGTGAGCCGGGCAATATTCACGGCGCTGTCCGGCTTTGCCAGCGACCGGGCCCTCTCGCTCATTATTGCCAGTTTATTTTTATTATATAGCAGTTCGGTTAAAACCACTATTACGTCCTCCGGGTTTTCGGCCTTAACAGCAACGTATTCATTTAAAAGAAATATGGTATTCATCGACTCCTGGCCGGGAAGAGGGCTTACTATGAGCATAGGCAGCCCCTTACACAAGGCTTCCGCAGTGGTGATTCCGCCCGGCTTCGTTATTATAACCGTAGATATCTCCATGAGCTCATCGATGTTGTCAGCGTACGGCAATACCACAACCTTCTTCTTAAAGGACTTTGTCGCCATCCAGCTATATAGTTTTTTATTGGTCCCGGCGGCCACTATCGCCTGAACATCCAGATCTGACTTGTCGATCGATCTAATGATATCTTTTATCGGGCCAAGCCCTTGAGTACCGCCCATTATCAATACCGAGGGGCGCTTGGGATCGATCCCGACTTTTTTAAATATTGCTTCCTTATCATGAAATAAGCTAAATCTTGACTCTACAGGTATGCCGAACGTCTCTATCTTGCGCGGATCGATGCCGTTGGCTATCAGTTTCAGGCCGGTCTCTTTAGACGGCACTATATATTTGTCGACGCTATCATATATCCAATAGGAGTGAGGCGCGTAATCGGTCAGGACGCCGATAAGCGGCGTGCTCAAACCCAGGCTCTTCTTATAATCGGCTATCATTCCGCAAGGAAATGCCTGGGTGCATATTATGGCATTCGGCTTAAATTCATTTAACAACACTTTAAGTTTTGCCGCATTGAACTTATGTATCATCGCACGCAGCTTCTGCGTACGCTTCAGCACCTTAGGATTATCATAAAGATAGTCCCATATCTCGGGCGTCCTCTTGACCACTCCAAGATATGCCCGGTTGATAACCTTCTCCAGTATGGGATTTGTATAGTTGAAACAATTAATATTCATGGTCTGAATATCAGGCGCTATCGAATGCAGGGCATTCTCTATGGCAATGCTGGCGCAGTGATGCCCCGAGCTTTCGGAAATATATAAGAGAAGTATTTTTTTAGCGGCCATATATATTTATTCTATAGATGCCAGTTCCTGACCAACCCGCGCTTCTTCACCTTCGTTCACAAGGATAGTTTTTAATACCCCCGAAGCCGGCGCAGGCATATTGAAAGTGGCCTTGTCTGTGACAAGCTCGACAAGATCCTCGCCCTGTTTTATGGCCTCGCCTACGGAATGGTGCCAATAAGAAACGCTGGCCTTGTCCACGCCCTCAGCCAGCGGCGGCAGCAGAACTTTTGTCATATCTTCCCTCCGTTATTTTTGAATATAATTCATCGGCTAAATATGAACTTCTGACGAACGCTCCAGCAAAAACGACGGGAAAACCGATCGCTCTCGCGGTATCCTCGTAATATTTGAACTCTTCCGGATCAACAAACCGGTCAACATCGGCATTCGCGCGGCTGGATCTTAGATATTGTCCCACGGTCAAGATGTCGCATCCGGTCAAGGTCACATCGGCCATCAGGCCTATCACGTCTTCCCGTTTCTCTCCCAGCCCGACCATGATACCGGTCTTGGTTATCTGACCGCGATCGATCGATTTCGCCGATCTCAATACCCCTAAGGACCTCGCATAACTTGCCGACGCTCGGACCTTCGGATAGAGCCGCTTGACGGTCTCCATATTATGCCCAAAGACATCCGGGCTTGCCTCGATGACGGTCTCGACCGACTTTAGATTGCCGCCAAAATCCGGAACCAGCACTTCTATTTTTATACCAGATACGGCGGTTCTTACGTTCCTGACAACAGCGGCAAAGTGGCCGGCGCCGCCATCAGGCAGATCGTCTCTGGTAACCGAGGTAATGACAACATACTTCAAGCCCAGCTCAACAACCGCTTCCGCGATCTTCTCCGGCTCACCGGGATCCACCTCTTTCGGCGGGGCCTTAGAGACGGAACAGAACCGGCAGCTTCTTGAGCACCTATCTCCCAATATCATGAAAGTAGCTGTCTTTTTCGAAAAACACTCATTAAGGTTGGGACAAAGAGCGGCCTCGCATACCGTATTAAGACCCAATCGCGCCAGGGTCTCTTTAGTTCTAAACGCGTCTTCTTTAAATATCAACCGCTTGCGCAGCCAATCCGGATATTCCTGCCTATCCAACATCGCGCCTCCCCATGCCGAAGAGATCGCAAAAAGATGCCGCGAGGGCATTTCTAGCCTGAGCGATATCGATACGCCGCCTCAGAACACGATCCAGCGAAGTGACCTCTATGTCCGACATGCCGCACGGGCGCATCATCGAAAAGAAACTCAGGTCCATGTTTACGTTTATACTCAAGCCGTGAAAAGTTACCCAATCCGTGGCGGCGATACCTATAGATGATATTTTTTTATCTTCGACCCAAACGCCCGTCTTGCCTTGGCGCCTTTGGCCAGCAACCGAATAACAGTTCAGAAAACGGATCACGACATCCTCGAGGCTGCGAAGATATTTATGTAAGTCCTTTCCCCTGCGCTTAAGATCTATCACTGGATAACCGACCAGCTGCCCAGGACCGTGAAAAGTGACGTCTCCGCCCCGCTCGACCCTTAAGACCTTTATCGCGCGCCTGGCCAGAGAGGTGTCATCTTCAAATATATTCTCTCTTTTGCCGGTCCTGCCGATGGTAAATACGGGCGCATGCTCTGCCAGTATCACGGTGTCCTCGATCACACCGGCCTTACGCTTAATAACGAGATCCTTCTGGATCTTATATGCCTCTTCATAATCGATAAAACCGAGATCGATCAACATATCTATATGCTATGTATAGGCGTGCCGCAAAAGATGTGGGCGGCTTCCTGCAATATCTCCGATAAGGTCGGGTGCGCATGCACAACACGGCTCCACTCTTCTATGCTTATACCCGCGGTTCTAGCCAATACGGCCTCCGCTATCAATTCACAAGCGTTCGCGCCGAATATCTCCACCCCCAGGATCCTTCCGTCCGGATCACCGATCATCTTAACGAATCCTTCGCTCTTACCGATGATATATGCCTTGCCGGAGGCCAGATACGGAAACTTCGCTATCTTTGCGCCGGGAAATTTCAGCTTAGCCTCTTCCTCGCTTATGCCGACGCTGGCGATCTCCGGTTCGGTCCATATGCAATTAGGGATATTCGAATAATCCTTCACCCTCATCTTTCCGATTATATTGTCACAGGCAAGCATGCCGTCATATGAAGCCTTATGCGCCAGCATAGGGCCGGCAACACAGTCGCCGATCGCGTATATGCCAGGCACATCAGTCATAAGGTGATCGTCTACATGGATCCTCGAGCCGTCCATCTTTAAACCTATCCGGCTCAGGTCGCCCAGGCTTTCGGTGTACGGTTTCCTGCCGATCGAGATGAGGACCTTCTTGACCGCGACAGATCTGAGGCCGGAAAGTTCGACCCGCACATCCGAGCCCCTGACGATCGATTCCGCCTTCGAGGATGTGAATACCTCTATGCCTCTTTTCTTGAACAGCATCTCGAGTTTCTTCGAAACCTCACGGGATTGTGTCGGTAAGAGCCTTTCGGTAAATTCTACTATCGTTACTTTCGATCCGAGCATATTATAAAGGCTGGCAAATTCGCATCCGATCACACCGCCGCCTATCACTGCAAGGCTCTCGGGTATCTCCTTCAGATCGAGCAAGCCGTCACTCGTAAGCACGTCTTCTTCATCCGTATCTATATCGGTGATGGGCATCGATACCGAGCCGGTGGCTATGATGATATTAGAGGCGCTGATATCTTCCGATCCGGCGATCCGTATGCTGCCGCGTCCGGTTATCTCGGCGCATCCTTTTATGAGATCGATATTAGCGGCCCTGAATAAAGTCTCTATGCCCGATCTCAGGCGGGAGACCGATTCCGCTTTTCTATCCGCCATTTTATGATAATCGATACTATATCCGGATACGTCGATGCCGCGGGACTTGCCGTCTTTTATGCACTCTATTATTGACGCAGAACTTATTAAGGATTTTGTCGGGATGCATCCTCTGTTAAGGCAGGTACCGCCGAGGATATCTTTTTCTATAATACAAACTTTGAGCTTATGGCGAGACGCGTACAGAGCGGCTACATATCCGCCCGGACCTGAACCTATGATGGCGAGGTCATATCTTTTCATAATATATCGATAGAGCTTCTTATTGCCTTTGCCGATTTTTGGAAAGAGTCCATTTCATTTTCCGAGATATCCATCTCAACCACCTTCTCGATGCCATTCTTCCCCAATATGCATGGCACACCTATCGCAACACCGCTGAGTCCATATTCTCCGCAAAGGACACTCGAAGCTACCAGCATCTCCTTGGAATCCTCAAATATAGCCTTGATCATTTTAAATACGGCCGCGCTGGGAGAATAATAGGCGCTGCCGGTACCCAGCAAGGAGACTATCTCGGCCCCTCGATCGCATGTCCTCTTGACTATCGCCTCTATCTTATCTTTGGAAAGGATGCCGGAGATGGGTTTCCCGGCGATCTTAGTTTTCGAAATTATAGGGACCATCGTATCGCCATGGCTTCCCATAACAAAAGTCTCTACGGAAGAACGCGGGACGTTCGCCTCTTTCGCTATGAGGTAAACCAGCCTGGAAGCGTCCAGAACGCCGGCCATGCCGAAAACCCGCTTCCTGTCGATCCCCGTGATCTTATTCGCAAGATATGTCATAACATCGAGCGGGTTCGTCACCATGATCACTATAGCATTAGGAGAATAAGTCTTTATATGTGCGCACACAGCCTTGACTATCTCGGCATTCTTAACCACCAGATCCTCGCGGGTCATGCCGGGCTTACGCGCCAATCCCGCCGTCACCACTATGATGTCTGAAGAGGCTATCTTGGAATAATCGTCGGTACCTAGTATGTCGCATTCGTGAGGGATTACGGCAGAGGCATCGAGCATATCGTAGGCCTTGCCGCAGGCCACTTTTCCGAGTATGTCGACCAATACCACATCGGCCAGGCCGCTCTCGGCCACGCGCTGTGCCAGGGTGGCGCCGACCGCGCCTGAACCTATTACCGATACCTTGCGGCGCATCTCTCTATCCTTTTCTAATTTTTTCTATTATCGCATCGGCCATCTGGCTCGTGCCGACCGCGGTCTTATCATTACGGTCCGGCTTGAGGTCATAAGTCACGCTCTTGCCTTCCTCTACAACCGACGCTATTGCGCGCTCCAGCACTTCGGCGCTCTCGACCTCACCTAAATATCTCAACATCAACACGCAGGATAACAAGATCGCGGTGGGGTTCACCTTGTTCATACCCTTATATTTTGGCGCGCTGCCGTGCGTAGGCTCGAAGAGCGCAATACCGTCGCCGATATTAGCTCCGGGAGCTACACCTAGCCCGCCGACCAGTCCGGCCGCGAGGTCCGATATTATATCCCCATAAAGGTTCGGCAACACCAGGACATCATAATCCTCGGGCTTCTGGACAAGCTGCATGCACATATTATCTACGATCCTATCCTCGAACTGGATCCTGCCTTCATATTCCTTAGCCGTTTCGCGTGCAACCTGAAGGAAGAGGCCGTCGGTATATTTCATGATATTCGCCTTATGGACGGCCGTGACTTTTTTCCTGTTATTTTTCACGGCATAATCAAATGCAAATTTTACTATCCTGCGGGAGCCCTCGACCGAGATCGGCTTGATGCTGATCGCGGAATCGGGCCGTATCTGTTTAGGATTGATACGGCTCAAAAAAGATATGAGGTCCTTCACATCCTTAGAACCTTTCTCGAATTCAATGCCGGCATAAAGGTCTTCTGTGTTCTCCCTTACTATGACCAGGTCTATATTCTCATATCGGGAACGAACCCCCTTGTAGCTTTTGCAGGGCCTCAGACAGGCATAAAGATCGAGGCGCCTGCGCAGTTCGACATTGACGCTCCTGAAACCGGTCCCAACCGGAGTGGTTATCGGACCCTTCAGTGCCACCTTATTCTTTTTGATCGATTCGATAACATGGTCAGGCAGGGGCGTCTTATATTTTTCGATAGCGCATTCTCCGGCCTCAACGACATCCCATTCGGTGCCAAGTCCAAGGGCATCGACACATCGTCTGGCCGCGTCGGCAAGCTCCGGCCCTATTCCATCGCCGGGTATAAGCGTTATCCTGTATTTATTCAAATTTGAACCCTCCGTGCTTCTTAAAATGCTCGATCACACCGCCGTCCTCCAGAAGCTTCTTCATCACGTCGGGGACAGGTTTGACATTCAGGATCAGCCCTTTCCCCTTATTTTTCAGTTTTCCGTTATCGATATCGAGGTCAAGCTCATCCCCATCATCGATAAAATCTGTTTCGGATTCCACCAATAATAACCCTATATTGAACGCGTTCCTGTAGAATATGCGTGCGAAGCTCTTTGCAACGACAGCGTAAAAACCTGCCTGCTTCAAGGCTTGAGGCGCCTGCTCCCTCGATGAACCGCATCCAAAATTTTCGCCTGCCACAAGGATATCGCCCTTTGTTACACGCGAAGCAAAATCCGGGTCGATGTCTTCGAATATATGTTTTGCCAATTCCTTAGGGTCCTGGATCTTGAACTTATATCTTCCGGATATGACATAATCTGTATTAATATTATCCTGCACCTTCAATCTTCTAGCGAAATGTTTCATCATCAATCCTTAAATTTTATAATCTTCCCTTATGCTCGCGCGGATCGGAGATCCGTCCGCTTAAAGCGGATGCGGCAACAGTGGCGGGAGAGGCCAGGTAAATAAAAGAATTTGGGTTGCCCATCCTGCCCTTAAAGTTCCGGTTCGCCGTAGAGATGGCTACCTCTCCATCGGCCAGAACACCGTTATGCGTGCCAACACACGGACCGCAGCCAGGCGCCACTACCGCACATCCGGACTTCACAAAGATATCTATAAGCCCCGCCCTGACCGCTTCCATGTATATCTCTTTGGATGCGGGGGCAATGACGAACCTTACACCGGGATGAATGGTCCTGCCTTTCAATATACGTGCGGCAACCTGCAGATCTTCAAACCGGCCGTTCGTGCACGTCCCGACAAAGGCCTGATCGATCTTAACATCTTTCAATCCTTCCACGTTAGCGACATTGTCAACGGCATGCGGCTTCGCTATCTGCGGAGAGAGCTTTGAAATATCGTAGGTCTTTACCGCGGTGTACTTGGCGTCGGGGTCGGCCTTCACCGGCATCGGCTCTTTCTTCGAACGTTCACGCACCCACTTCAAAACTTTAGCGTCGGCTTCCATGAGACCGGCCTTCGCCCCTATCTCCACAGCCATATTTGATATAGTCAACCGCTGATCCACACTTAATGCGGATATGGCATCACCGTAAAATTCAACCGATTTGTATGTAGCCCCGTTTGAACCGATATCCTTTGCTATATGGAGTATGATATCTTTCGAATAGACTCCCTTCGGGAGACTGCCTTTAACTATAACCTTGATCGTCTCCGGCACCTTGAACCAGTTCTTGCCGCTGGCCAGCGCTATCGCCAGATCAGTCGAACCGACTCCGGTCGAAAAGACATTTATCGCACCGTAAGTGCATGTGTGGGAATCGGCGCCGAGAACGAGATCGCCGCAAGTCACGTGCCCATTCTGCGGAACAAGCTGGTGGCATACACCGCAGCCGACGTCATAAAGTCCGACGTCTAACGTCTTGGCAAATGTGCGCATCTTTTTATGGATCTCGGAGACGCCTATGTTGGGACTGGGCGCGCTATGGTCTATCACCATGCAGAACTTGTTTTTGTCAAAGGCCTTCTCGACCCCTAATTTCTTAAAGCTATCTATTATGATCGAGCTCGTCCCGTCCTGACCGAAACAAAAATCAACATTGCATATGGCGACGTCGCCGGCCTTCAGGTCCTTGCCGGCATGAGTCGATAAAATCTTTTCGGCTATAGTCTTACCCATTATTGTTTATCCACTCCTCTATTCTGTCCAAACCTTTTTTAATAATATCCATGCCGGTTGCAAAACTGAGACGGATGAAGGAATCCGCGCCAAAGGGCTCACCTGGGATCACCGCAACCTTGGCTTCATCCAGTAGCCTGTTGGCCACCTTAACCGAATCGGCCTTAAGCCGGGATATATCGCAGAAAAGATAAAAAGCTCCTCCGGGCTTTACGCACGACATATTCTTCATCGAGGACACGCGAGAAACCATGTAGTCGCATCTCTTCGCAAATTCCATGCGCATTTCATCTACGCACTTCTGAGGGCCCATTATCGCGGCTAAAGCGGCATGCTGGCTTATGGATGTGGGGTTAGAATTGGCATGGCTCTGAAGATTGGCTATGGCCGACATTACCTCGGACGGTCCGGCCGCATAACCGATACGCCACCCGGTCATAGAATAACTCTTCGACACGCCATTCACCGTAATGGTAAGGCCGTAGATATCCTTATTGAGGGAGGCTATAGATATATGCTTGGCAGAGCCATAAATGAGTTTTTCGTATATCTCATCGCTTATAACAAAAAATTTATGTTTTACGGCAAGCCGGGCTATCACCTTGAGCTCATCAGCGCTGTAGACAGAACCGGTCGGGTTCGAGGGACTGTTCAAAACAAAACACTTGGTATTTTTCGTGATCTTGGATTCAAGCTCTTTCTCGGTGACCTTAAAATCGTTCTCTTTACGTGTGTTTACAATAACCGGCGTAGCCTCCGCCAGGCTTACCATGGCCGGATAGCTGAGCCAATACGGATCAGGGATCAATACTTCGTCGCCCTTTTCGCAAACTGCCTGGAATATATTATAAAGTGAATGCTTGGCGCCGCCCGAAACAACTATCTGGGAAGGCGCATAATCGATAGAATTGTCTTTTTTAAACTTGCCCGATATGGCCTCGCGGAGCTCCAGCATGCCGCTAGACGGCGTATATTTGGTAAAGCCGTTATTTATAGCCTGTATGGCGGCATCTTTTATATGCTTAGGAGTGTCAAAATCCGGTTCACCCGCCGCAAAACTTACAACATCAATCCCGTCCTTGACCATCTTCTTGGCTTTTGAAGTTATACCAAGAGTTACGGATTCTGATATGCCGGATACCCTATTTGCCAGTTTCATAAGACCCTCGCTTTGAATAAAATTATGATATATATTATAATATAATAACCTTAAACCGCAAGTGAAAAAATAACAATTTTCCGTCGGACTTTATGCTGCCGGTTATTTTGGCCGCTCGCATCGAAACCAGACCGGCCTGATTTTGAAAAAATAGCTTAAAAAAAGACCCCCCTAACCTGCCACGATTAAGGGGGTCATAATGCACTATCGGTTATTATCTATCGCCTCTTTTGCGGAACAGGCCCCTGATGTTCTTCATGAAACCCTTCTGGTCGGCCATCTTCCTGTCCTCGCTCTTAGCCTTTTCAACACGCCTCTCCTCATCGAGTGTCGGCTTATGCTTAGGCCTGGGCTCTTCTTTTTTCGATTCTTCTTTCTTGTGTTCGTCCTTAACCTTCTTGGCGTCTTCTTTCGACTCCTGAGCCTTAGGCTTCGCCTTGCGGCCTTCTTCCGAAACCGCCGGCTGCTGCTCATCCTGCTTGGCCTTTTCCTTCTTCTTCTTTGCCGGTTTCTCGACTATCTTCTTCTCTGTAAATTCTATAATGGCAAGTTCGGCGCCATCACCCTTACGGAACCCTAACGGTATTATCCTGGTATAACCGCTCGTTCTATTTTTAAAGAGCGGCGTCACTTCCTTAAATAACTTTCCCACCAAATCGCGATCGGTCAAGACATCGAAAACCCTTCTCCTGGCAAATACGGTATCATCCTTCGCTATGGTTATAAGGTTCTCGGCAAGCCTGCGGAGCTCTTTAGCGCGGGCAAGCGTGGTCCGTATGGTCTGATATTTAATAAGGCTCTTGACCATATTGCGCATCGTAGCCTTTCTATGGCTGCGCATCATACTAAGCTTTGAACGTTTTTTTCTATGCCTCATATTATTTAGACTCTTCTTTCTCTTTCGCCTCGTCCTCTATCTTCATCCCCAGCGAAAGCCCCATTTCAACCAGTATCTTATTTATCTCGGCCAAAGATTTCTTGCCAAAGTTCCTATACTTGAGCATCTCCAATTCGGTCTTCTTCACGAGATCCCCTATGGTCTTTATCCTGCCCTCACGCAAACAGTTGGAGCTTCTGACGGACAATTCGAGTTCGGATATAGGTATTTTGAGCTTCTCCTTGAAGAGCCTCTGCTCCTCCGTTTCCTCGGGCACTTCCTCCTCTTCCGGAAGCTTTCCGAAGCCAACGAATATATCAAGGTGCCTCTGTAAAATATTAGAAGCATATAGAAGGGCTTCCTTCGGATCTATGGATCCGTTGGTCACCACCTCAACTATGAGCCTGTCATAATCTGTTATCTGGCCTACCCTTGTATTCTCAACGGAAAAATTCACTTTCGTGACCGGCGTAAATATAGAGTCGACGGCCACCACTCCGATAGGCTGACCTTCCTTCTTATTCCTTTCGGCAGGAACATAACCTCTGCCGCGCGCAACCTCCATCTCCATATGAAACTTCACGTTCTTAGTGAGTGTGGCTATGTGCAGATCCGGGTTGATTATCTCAACGGTCTCATCGGTCTTTATATCCTTAGCCGTGACCTCACCCTTCTTCTCCACGCTGATGGTGATAGGTTTTGGAATTTTGAAATGGGACCGCAGTATCAGTTTCTTTATATTCAATATTATCTGCGGAACATCCTCAACCACGCCATTGATGGAGGCAAATTCGTGCTGGACCCCTTCGATCTTTATGCTTGTTACCGCGGCGCCTTCTATGGAAGACAAGAGAACCCGCCTGAGGCTATTGCCGACCGTTGCGCCGTATCCCCTCTCAAAAGGCTCCGCCACGAACCTTCCATACGTAGGGGTATGGGTCGACTCGTCTAAAACGAGTTTTTTCGGCATCTCAAAATTCTTCATACTTATACCCATAAATTGCTTCTCCTTAAATTTACGAAGTAAATCGGTTATTTATTTAGAGTACAACTCAACGATCAATTGTTCTTGTATGTCGAAGCCTATATCTTCCTTGGCCGGCAGAGCCACGATCTTAGTCTTTAGATTCTTACCGTCTACCTCCAGCCATTTAGCTATCGGCCTATCTTTCAATGCTTCAAATGTCTCTGTGATCGATTTTGCCTGCTTATCTTTAGCCTTCACCTGCACCTCATCGCCTATCTTTACGGTGAAGGACGGCACATCCACTCTTCTGTTGTTCACATATACAAAGCCATGCTGAACTATCTGCCTGGCGGCTGATCTTGACGAAGCAAAATTCATTCTAAAAATAAGATTATCGAGTCTTCTTTCCAAAAGCTGTAAAAGCGTCAGACCTGTAACACCTTTTGAACGTTCAGCTCTTTTAAAGAAATGCCTGAACTGCTTCTCCAGCATGCCGTAGATCCTCTTCACCTTCTGCTTCTCCCTGAGCTGCAGACCATAGTTGGATTCCTTCTTGCGCATTTGTCCGTGCTGACCGGGAGCGTAAGCCCTCTTAATGATGCCGCACTTTTCAGTCTGGCATCTGAAACCTTTCAAGAACAGCTTGACCCCTTCTCTTCTGCAAAGCCTGCACGACGGACCTGTATTCCTTGCCATTACACTCTCCTTCGCTTCTGTGGACGGCAGCCGTTATGCGGTATAGGGGTGACATCTTTGATCGCCCTTATCGTAAGTCCGGCCGCTTGTATAGACCTGATGGCTGATTCCCTCCCGGCTCCGGGGCCCTTAACATATACCTCCACCTCTTTAAGCCCTCTCTCGAGGGCCTTCTTGGCCGCGCTCTCTGCCGCAACGCCGGCCGCAAACGGAGTGGATTTCTTGGACCCTTTAAAACCGGCACTACCCGTGGACGCCCACGTTATTGTATTGCCTACTCGATCAGCAATGGTGACAATCGTATTGTTAAAAGTAGCCAAGATATGAGCTATCCCGTTAGGGGCCACCTTTACCAATTTTTTACTCTTTTTTACTTTACCTTTTTTACTTTTTTCCGGTGTCTGCATTAGTCTTGGTCCTTTCCACTTTTTGCCTTACCACACCTACCGTCTTTCTCGGGCCCTTTCTAGTTCTCGCATTAGTTCTGGTTCTCTGGCCCCTCACCGGCAGACCCCTTCTGTGTCGCAAGCCTCTGTAGCATCCTATATCTATATACCTTTTTATATTGGCAGAGATCTCTCTTCTCAGGTCTCCTTCAACCTTATAGTCTTTCTGCATTATCGTAGATAGCCTGGCGACCTCTTCTTCGGTCAGATCCTTCGCCCTCTTATCCGGATTTATATTCGCCACCTTAAGAACTTTGTTAGACAGACTTCGGCCTATACCATATATATAGGTCAACGCTATCTCGATCCGCTTCTCTTTTGGAATATCAACGCCAACTAGTCTCGGCACTTTCTCCTCCTAATTTATAGTACCCAAGGACCTGTATTATCCTTGTCTCTGTTTATGCTTTGGATTAGCACAAATGATAATAAGCGTGCCTTTGCGCCGCACGACCTTACATTTCGGACATATCTTTCTTATGCTTGATCTTACTTTCATTATTATTATTTCTCTCTTCTGATTATTCTGCCTCTTGATAGATCGTACGGAGAAAGCTCGACGATAACGCTGTCCCCGGGCAGTATCCTTATAAAATTCATCCTCATCTTGCCCGACACATGGGCAAGGACCTTATGGCCGTTAGCCAGTTCCACCCTGAACATGGCATTCGGTAACGTCTCAATCACTTTA
>Ga0265297_10004171_pt1 | contig 24208 bp, 26 predicted proteins | sample Munlanlwell13791_FD_192502 | JGI IMG/M metagenome (GOLD analysis project Ga0265297, IMG submission 192502) | Leachate microbial communities from a municipal landfill in Southern Ontario, Canada - Leachate well 137-91 | ecosystem: Engineered > Solid waste > Landfill > Unclassified | place... | reverse complement strand
ATATTGCTTCCGAGCACGGCGGTTATTCTGTTTTTGCCGGCGTTGGTGAACGTACGCGCGAAGGCAATGATTTGTATAATGAATTTAAAGAAAGCGGCGTTATTGATAAAGTTTCAATGGTTTTCGGCCAAATGAATGAACCGCCGGGATCTCGCGCTCGCGTGGCTTTATCAGGTCTTTCCATTGCTGAATATTTCCGCGATGAACAAAATCAAGACGTGTTATTTTTTGTTGATAATATTTTTCGTTTCACTCAAGCCGGTTCTGAAGTATCCGCTTTATTGGGCAGAATGCCAAGTGCGGTCGGTTATCAGCCGACTTTGGCTACTGAAATGGGAGAACTTCAAGAAAGAATCGCTTCCACGAAAAACGGTTCAATCACTTCAATTCAAGCGGTTTATGTGCCGGCCGACGATTTAACCGATCCGGCTCCGGCCACCACGTTTACTCATCTTGATTCAACTGTGGTTTTGTCCCGTTCTTTATCGGAATTGGGAATTTATCCGGCTGTTGATCCTCTTGATTCTTCTTCAATTATTTTGGATCCGAAAATTGTCGGAGCAACACATTATGAAGTCGCTCGCGGCGTGCAGAAAATTTTGCAGCGTTATCGCGATTTGCAAGATATCATCGCTATTTTGGGCATGGAAGAATTATCCAACGAAGATAAATTAATAGTTTCTCGAGCAAGAAAAGTCCAGAGATTTTTATCTCAGCCTTGTTTTGTGGCTGAAACTTTTACCGGCCATCCGGGCAAATATGTCAAATTAGCCGATACGATCAGAAGTTTTAAAGAAATTTTAGACGGCAAACATGATGATAAAGGCGAAGGCGATTTTTATATGAAAGGCAGTATTGATGACGTTATTGCCAGCATTAAAAAATAATCTTTTATGCCAACTGATAAAAAAACAATTGAATTTGAAATTGTTACTCCGGAAAGAGTGGTTTTAAAAGAAGAAGTTCTTCAAGCTACGATTCCGACTCAATCGGGCGAAATTACCATTTTGCCGGATCATATTCCGTTGGTTTCAATTTTGAATCCGGGCGTTATTGAACTTAAAAAACCGAGCGGCGAAAATGAAATCATTTCGGTCTCCGGCGGATTTGTGGAAATTCTGAAAAATAAAATTGTTATTTTGGCTGACACTGCCGAATTGGCCATTGAACTTGACGAACAAAGAATTGAAGAAGCCAGAAAAAGAGCGGAAGAAATGAAAAAAAGCAAAGACGTTGACGCTGTTCAATTTGCGGAAATCAGCAGCAAGATTGAAAAACAATTGGCCCGTTCCAAGGCGGCCAAAAAATGGCGCAATTTAAAAAATATAAAATAAATCAAAACAAATTAGATAAAAAAGAGATGGTCATAAACTGATTATCTCTTTTTTTAATAGGGTTGACCCCGTCAAAAGTTTGGCGTAAGTCTTTATATTTTAAAATAGTCAGAGCCGCAAAGGCGGCTTCACCTTAAGCCCTTATATATCAATCGTCTATTGATGAACTTCTAACAGGGTTGACATTTTTTAAAAATTTGATAATATTTTCTTAGTACATCATTTATCCTAATAGGAGGATAAATAAAAAAATACAAAAAAGGAGGAAAGATGCCTAAAATTCCGCCAGCTGTAATGTGGGATCATACGCCATTATTAGAGTCAGGTCTTAAACATTTATTTACCGGCAAAGTAAGAGAGACCTATGAGATACCATCTAGACCGGACATTCTTCTTATTGTCGCGACTGATCGTATTTCTATCTATGACGTGATTCTTAATGGAACAGTCAAAGATAAAGGGGCGATATTAACCGCTCTGACTGTTTTCTGGCTGCGTGAAATTATAACCGGAATAGTGCCTAATCATCTCATCGCTTTTGGTAAACAAGTTAATGATTTTTTGCCAAAACCTTTGCCACCAGAACTTTTAGCCAGAGCAATGATAGTTAGACGGCTTAATATGCTGCCATTTGAATTCATAGCTCGCGGTTATTTAACCGGATCTGGACTGAAAGCTTATAACGAACAAAATCGCGTGGTTTGCGGCCATACATTGCCAGAAGGTCTTCATGATGGTTCAAAATTATCTCAGCGTATTTGCACGCCGACCACAAAATCTCAAGATGGCCATGATGAGCACGTAAATATCAGTCAAATTGACAGTGATATAGAAAAAACGGTTTTAGATATCTATTGTTTTACCCAAGGATTCGCCGAGTCGCGCAACATTATTATTGCTGATACTAAATTTGAACTCGGACACGATTGTTTAAATAATCGCCTAACACTGGGAGACGAAGTTTTTACCCCGGATTCTTCTCGGTTTTGGTTAAAAACGGAGTGGAACGAAACTCAAAAAGAAGGCAAATCGCCGGCCGGTCTGGACAAACAGCCGGTGCGAGAATGGGGTAAGGGAGTAGGTCTTGATAAGATAAATCCGGAAAATCAAGCAGATCTTGATAAGGCCTGGAATATTGTAATGCCATCTGAAGTCATTAAACAGACAACAGAAAGGTATCGCTATATTTTCAAAATACTAACCGGTATGAATCTTGAAATATTCCAGCAGAGACATGGAATATAAAATAGAAAAGGAGCGAATTTTCAATATAGAGGGTTATACTCGTATAACCCTCTATTTTTTTATATGGACAATTTTATAATAAACTATTATAATAAATTAAATTAATATTTTTTAAAATAAATTTATGAATATAGACAATCAATTTGAATTAATCCAATCCGAATTTAAATTGACGCAGCAGCAAATGGATAAATATGATACTCTTTTATATCAAATTAAAACTTGGGTTGTCACTATTTGGGTCGCTTTATCCAGCTGGTCGTTTCAATCAAAAACAAAAGAAATCTTGATTTTATCCATTTTTATCGTTTTAACTTTTTGGTTCTTGGACGCTTACAATAAAAATGTCAGGCAAGATTATAAAAACAGGCGCGATGAAATCGCCAATGCTCTAAAAATATATTTTCAAACCGATAATTTGCCTAAAGATTTTGTTTCTCCGGATTTACCCGAGCATAAAACAATTGAAACAATAAAACATTTATTCCGCCCCCATGTTTTCTTGCTTTATCTGCCCTTGATTATCATTTCTCTACTGATTTATTCTTTTATCTTTTAGAATTTACAGGGTTGACAATTTTCTAAAATCTGTTATACTGTCTTTAAAAGGAGGTGAGAAAATGAAAAAGAGAGACGAGATGTCATTTTCCCCTGAAAATAGAAAAGCGAAGACCATACAGAATAAAATTAATATTCTGCATAAAAAAATAAAGGATTTGAAGGATAAGGATACTGCCCTACAAAAGATAAAAGCAGAGAAGATTAATGAAAAATTTAAGGGAAAACGGATTGAGGTGGATTACGAGCAGGGTGACAAAAAAGGCAAATTTGTCTGCAATTTTAAGGGATTTATTTATGAAAGTATGTTTGGTGGCTGGCTTTGCAAAATCATCTCAGGTCCAGATTCCCTACGGGTTATTTCTGGGGTGATACCTACTACGCCCTTATTTATATGGGCAATCAAAAAGATAAAAGAAGTCTAATTTTTCAAAAAGAGGTCCTGCAGATTAATTGTCTGCAGGCCTTTTTCTTATTGATTTTTTAGCCCGGATTGATATAATTAGTAAATATGAAATTATCTGTCGGGAAAATCATTTGGACGATTTTTTCAAAAATTTTAAGCATTGCTTTTTTGATATTTACCATTTTGGCTTTTTTAATCTTTTTTTCTATTACCAAACAAGCAAATCTTAATTTCGGAGAATCTTGCTATTTTCTAATGTTTCTATGCGCAATTTACGGTATTTTAACCCTCTTAGCATATTTAATACCATTTTTGCCGGGAATAGGCCTGATTCTTTATTCTTTTTTTGGCTATAAAATTCTTTCTCTTATACCAAACGGCGCAGTAGACAATAATTTTGCTTGGTCTTTACTGAATTCAATTCAAGGAAAAGTCATTGATTTTTCCTTCTGGTCCGGTTTTATTTTTCTTGTTTTGCTTACTGTTTCTCAAATTGAACGCAAAATTTTACTTTTTTTGGTAAAAAGAAAAATTGGATTTGCTTTGGAAATTTTTGAAAAAGATCAAATAAAATGGATGAAACAAAAAAGCGCCGCTATGGCAATTCAGGCAAAAACCAAAATTTATTCCAAGAAACAGGCGATAATGATGATACTTATTTCCAGTATTTTAATGGCCGGCTCAGTTGTTTTTTTAATGACTATATCTGAAAAAATAGAAAATAAAAAACATCCAATTCTCTGGGAAAAAAGTTTTCCCGGCACAGCAATTTGGTTGGATGAATGCGCAAAATGCGGAAAAAAGGGAAGCATACTCGCGAATAATATTGAACCCGGCGAACCAAGAATAACCAATCTTTCTTTACAGGAAGTAAATAAAGAAATGATTTTAGATGTCAAACTCGCAGCTCAAGTAAGAATATTACCAAAATTTTCTTTAGAAGTAGAATTGAAAGATCCCGACCAAAAAACGATTTTTTACCATAGCAAGGATGAACTTTTTGAAGAAAGCTTGGAAAATCCAAGAATTCCATTTCAAAAGAGATTTTATTTTACTCCGGACAAAGCAGGGGAGTATACTCTTAAAATTACCCCTCATTCCTATGGAATTTTTTCTCTCAAAGTTTTAGTGCGCGATATAATTCAAAAATAATTAAATAATTTTCCACAGGCCGGCTATTGCATTTAATTTTTTTTATTTTACAATTAATTTACAATTTATTAATTTATCAAGAGAGGCGCGGAGTTTCCGAGTAAATCGGAATGCGGGAACAAAACCCGATGATGCGTCCAGCAACCCCTAGGAGCTATATCTCTAGAAAGGTGCTAAAGAACCCGAAAGGGAAGATAATGGTCAAATCTTTCATTCTTTCGGGGATGAATTTTTTTATTTTTAATTAAAAATGTATGATGCAAAAAATTACAACGGCCGAAAGCGTCGCCGTCGGCCATCCGGACAAAGTCTGTGATCAAATCAGCGACGCAATTTTAGACGCATGTTTAAAGGTTGACCCGAATTCGCGCGTGGCGATAGAAACCATGGGTGGACATGGTTGCGTCCATATTATGGGTGAAATAACCAGTCATGCCAATCCTAACTACGCTTTAATCGCAAAAAAAGTTTACAAAGATTGCGGATACAAAGACAAAGTTAAAGTTTTTGTTAATGTAGTAAAACAATCGCCGCAAATAAAAGCCGGAGTTGATATTGGCGGCGCCGGAGATCAAGGAATAATGATAGGTTATGCCTGTGATGAAACCAAAGAAATGATTCCTCTGGAAGTTTTAATGTCTCGTCAATTAACAAAAGCAATGGGCGCGTGCGATGGTAAAAGCCAAGTGACGCTTAATGGCAAAAAAATAGAAAAAATTATTACCAGTGTTTGCGGAGAAAAATACCAAAAAAAATTAATTGATTTGTTGGCAAAATGGGGAATTAAAGACGGAGACAAGCGTTGGCTTAAAAATCCAGCCGGAAAATGGACTATTGGAGGATTTATGGCTGATACCGGTTTGACCGGCCGAAAATTAATTGTTGATAATTACGGACCGAATATTTCAATAGGCGGCGGAAGTTTTTCGGGAAAAGACGCCACAAAAGTTGATCGATCGGCTGCCTATATGGCGCGCAAAGTAGCCGTAGACTTGCTTAAAAAATATAAAGCTCAAAAAGTTTTTGTGAAATTGGCTTATGCCATAGGAGTGGCAAAACCGGTTATGGCAACAGCTGAATTACATTTTAAAAACAAACCGACAAAATTCATATCGCACATTGAAGGATATGATTTAACGCCGGCTGGAATTATTAAATATCTCAATTTGCAAAAACCGATTTTCAGAGAAACCGCCAAATACGGACATTTTGGAAATGGATTTAAATGGGATATCTAATTCCGCAGTTAAATAAGTAAAATAAAAAAGCCTGATTAGAAGCAGGCTTTTTTTATTTAAAATTTTAAACTAATCGAGTAATAATAAAAATAAATAAAACTCCCAGACAAGTCAGACAAATTAATTTAGGAGAACTGTGTTTGCTGTGCGCTTCGGGTAAAATGTCACTGGCGCCGATATACAATAAAAATCCGGCAAAAAATCCCAGATACCAAATTAAAAAGTGCGGAGGAATAATAAATAAAAATGTTGAAAGCACTCCCAACACCGGAGCCAAAGCATCAAAGAATAAAAACATCTTTGATTTTTTCATATTGTTTTTATTGGCCAGCATAAAAGTAATGGTATTCATGCCGTCGGTAAAATCGTGAGAAACAACGGCAATGGCCACTAATAAACCGACTGTCTGATTAACTTGAAACGCGAAACCAATACTGATTCCGTCCATAAAGCTGTGTCCTATCAAAGCCAGGGCTGAAAATACGCCGACTTGCGGATGTTTATGTTCGGCATAATCGGTTTCATGCGTATGATGAATTAAAATTGTTTTTTCTAAAATATGGAACAAAAGAAAACCTATTACCAAAGCAATCATCGGTTCAATCGGCGGATATTTGTTAATACTGACTTGTGTCATAATTTCCGGCAAAATATCAAAAGCCACCACGCCTAACAATACGCCGGCAGTAAACCCCATTATCAAATGAAGACGATTTTTAAATTTAATCGCCAATAAACCTCCGGCCAGAGTTGAAATAAAGGTAATAATGGCTAAAATAATGATTTCCATATATGATTATATTATAACAAATTTACTTTTTTATCAATAGACAATTTGCTTTAAAAATTGTATAATGTTTCATAGTAATCATTTAATAAAATCAAAATATGCATATCATTCCAAATAAACTTAAAATAGGGGATACAATCAGAATTGTCGCCCCGTCATCATCATTCGGTCTGATTTCACAAGGCGTTCGTGATGTTGCCAATCAAAGATTTAAGGAACTTGGTTTGAATCTCAGTTTCAGCAAGCACGTTGAAGAAAAAGATGAATTTATTTCTTCGTCCATTAAATCCCGTGTTGAAGATTTGCATAAAGCCTTTGCCAATAAAAATATAAAAGGAATTTTTACGGTAATTGGAGGATTTAATTGCAACCAACTTTTACCATATCTTGATTGGAATTTGATTAAAAAAAATCCAAAAATTTTTATCGGTTTTTCCGATACTACCGCTTTGCAAAATGCTATTTTGGCAAAAACCGGCCTTGTCACTTATTACGGTCCGGCCTATTCCACATTTGGTCAAAAATTACACTTTGATTATACATTGGATTGTTTTAAAAAATGTCTTATGAATAATCAACCGATTATCCTTAAACCATCGCCAAAATGGACAGATGACGCGTGGTATCTTGATCAAGACAAACGCATATTGATAGAAAATAGCGGTTATTGGAATATTTCCAACGGCGAAGCAGAGGGAACGATAATCGGCGGCAATTTATGCACCTTGAATTTATTGCAAGGGACACCTTATTTTCCTTTGAAAAAAAATGTTATTCTTTTTATTGAAGATGATGATGAAACAGATTATGTTCATTTTGATCGCGATTTTGAATCACTCCTTCAAATGTTTGAGATAAAAAATATTCGCGGTATTATTTTTGGCCGTTTTCAAAATAAAAGCGCTATGACGTTAACCAAAATGAAGCGGCTGATTAAAATTCGTCCTCAACTTTCCAAAATACCAATTATCGCCAATGTTGATTTCGGCCACACCAGTCCGATTATCACTTTTCCAATCGGCGGAACGACACGTCTTACAGTTAAAAATAAATTAATTAAAATTACTGTTTTAAAACATTAAAAAATAAAATTATGGAAAAAACAAACACCGCATATAACACGCCAAAAGATGTCTTTTTGCATCTTTTCAATATCATTCTTTTTTATTTAAGCACAGTTAATTTCATTTTGCTTATAACTGAATATATTAGCGTTATCTTCCCAGATGTTCTTAATTTTTATTATAACGGCATGACAAGAGCGATTCAGAGCTCTACCTCAATATTGATAATATCCATCCCTGTTTTCATATTAACTTCATGGATACTGGGAAAAGACCTTAAAAATAATCCCGAAAAGAGAGAAATGAAATTAAGAAAATGGCTGCTTTATTTTACTCTTTTTATATCAGCCATGACTATTATCATAGATCTTATAGTTTTTATTAATAATTTTTTAAGCGGCGAGTTAACCATTCAATTCTTTTTGAAAATTTTAACCGTGCTTTTGGTTGCCGCAGCTGTTTTTGGCTATTATATTTGGGATTTAAGAAGAAAAGACCCGGAAACTTCTAAATTGCCCAAAATACTTGCTTGGGTTATTTCAGGCATAATTTTATTGAGCATAGCTTGGGGATTTTTTATTCTTGGAACACCGGCTGTTCAACGAGACAGGCGATTAGATGAACAAAGAATTTTTGACCTTCAAGAAACTCAGGAGAGAATTGTCAATTATTGGACGCAAAAAGAAAAATTACCGCAAACTCTTGGCGAGTTAGAAGACAGTATCTCCGGATTTATCGTTCCTCAAGACCCGGAATCTAATACTTCATATGAATATAACGTGATCAGTCCTCTTTCTTTTGAATTATGCGCAACATTTAACGCTTCAAGTAAAAATCCTAAATCAATTTCTCCTGCTAAATTAAAATCTTCTCCTTCATTAAATCGAGTTGGTTCTCTCCAACAAAATTGGGACCATGAAACAGGGAGAATTTGTTTCACAAGAACAATTGATCCGGAACTGTATAAAGCTAAATTAAAATAAAATGAATCAAGCTCGGGCATTTTCAATACTTAAGGCCGGCGCGAATGTTTATTTGACCGGCGAACCAGGATCAGGAAAAACATATTTAGTAAATCAATATGTGGCGTATTTGCGCGAAAATGGCATTGAACCGGCAATTACGGCTTCTACGGGTATTGCCGCGACGCATATCGGCGGCATGACAATTCATTCCTGGTGCGGTATTGGAATTAAAACCAAACTGGACAGGCATGATTTGGATAAAATCGCTTCGACCAAATATATTGAAAAACGCATTAACCAAACCAAAGTTCTTATTATTGACGAAGTATCAATGCTCCCGCCTGAGACAATCACGATGATTGATTTGGTTTGCCGTGAAGTCAAACAAAATTCCGAACCGTTTGGCGGCATAATAGTGATTTTTGTCGGAGATTTTTTTCAACTCCCGCCGATCATTAAAATAAAAAGTGAAAATAATTCACAAAATTCTTTACTCGGAAATAAATCAGCTCATTTTGCTTATGATTCTCCGTCATGGGAAAGAGCGAATCTGGCCGTTTGTTATCTTGATGAACAATTTCGACAGGAAGATAATAATTTTCTTGCCATACTTTCTTCAATCAGGCGTAATTCATTTCAAAGCAATCATTTATGCCATCTTGAAACCAGAAAAGTTGAATATCATATGACGCCGAATAATATACCGAAGCTTTTTACGCATAATATTGAAGTGGATCGCATTAATGATGAAATGTTATCTAATCTCAAAGGCGAATCAAAAGTTTTTAATATGTTTTCGCAAGGCCATGACATTTTTACCGCTTCTCTTAAAAAAGGTTGTCTTTCGCCGGAAACACTTTATTTAAAAATCGGTGCGACGGTAATGTTTACAAAAAACAATCCCACTAAAGGATTTGTAAACGGCACACTGGGTACTGTTGAAGAATTCAATCAAATCGGCAATCCGATTGTCAAAACGCGAGACGGAATGAAAATTAAGGTTGAACCAATGGATTGGACAATAGATGAAAATGGCAGCGTGCGTGGCCGAATTACACAAATACCGCTTCGTCTTGCTTGGGCGATTACTGTGCACAAAAGCCAAGGAATGACCTTGGATGAAGCAGTAATGGACCTTTCTGATGTTTTTGAGTTCGGACAAGGCTATGTCGCGCTCTCGCGGGTAAGGAAACTTTCCGGACTTTATTTACTAGGCTGGAATGAACGCGCCTTTCAAGTGCATCCGGAGATTCTTGCCAAGGATGAATTATTCCGGTCGTTGTCAAACCAGATTGAAATAGAATTTGCCAAAATTTCACCTACTGAACTTGAAAAAATATATCAAAATTTCATCACTGTTTGCGGGGGAGAGCCAAAAGCCGGTAAAAAGAAAAATTTATACGCATATGGAAAAAATAAAGATAAATCAAATACGCGCGATAGAACTCTTATCTTGTGGAATCAAGGACAAACTATTTCGCAAATTGCCAAAACGCGCGGAGTAAAAGAAGAAACAATTTTGAGTCATATTGAAAAACTTGTTTTAAATGGTATAATTAATACAGCAGACCTGTCTCGTCTTGTCACGCCTTCTCTTTCTTACGCTCTTGCTGAAATTTATGCCGCGTTTTACGAGCTTGATACCAATTCACTTCTGCCTGTTTTTAAAAAATTTAACGGCGCATATTCATATACAGAATTGCGAATAGCCAGAATGATGTTAAAAGAATAATAAAAATACATTTTTTATATTTTAAACAATTTAATAAAAAAAATATGGAAAAATATTTAGTGCCAATCATTAGTACAATCAGCATAATGATTAATTTTATGTTTTACATGAAAGTTCCATGGTATATTATATTAACAGTATTGTCATCTATAATAATTTTAACAATAATATTATTTTCTCTGAAAAAATGGGGGATTAAATAATATATGAATACTTTTAAAAAACAATATAAACAGGCCTGGATTATTGATGTTAGTATGGGTTATGGCCATCAAAGAACAGCCAATCCTTTAAAACATCTTGCGCCTGACGGACAAGTGATTAGTGCTAATAATTATCCGGGGATTCCCAATTCAGACAAAAATGTTTGGGAGGCGAGTAGAAAATTTTATGAATTTATTTCCGGTTTTAAAAGAGTGCCTTTGATAGGGGATTTTTGCTTTTTTATTTTTGATCAATTTCAAAAAATCGCTGATTTTTATCCCAGACGAAATCTCTCACAACCAAATTTATTTCTCAAACAAACTCTCGGTACGATTAAAAAGGGATGGGGAAAACATTTGATAGAAAAATTAAAACAAAATCCAATCCCCATTATTACCACTTTTTTCGTTCCGGCTTATATGGCGGAATTTTATGATTATCCGGGAGATATTTATTGCGTGGTTTGTGATGCTGATATTGCTAGAGCTTGGGCTCCTTTTAATCCGAGAAGGAGCAAAATTAAGTATTTTGCGCCTACCAGTCGGGTAGCCAGCCGTTTACAGCTTTACGGAGTAAGACAAGAAAATATTTTTTTGACCGGTTATCCTTTGCCGAATGAAAATATCGGTTCGGAAAAAATGGAAATTTTAAAAAGCGACATTGGACAAAGAATTTTAAATCTTGATCCCAAGGGTCTCTATCAACAACGTTATATGACGTTAATTCAAAAATATTTAGGCAATCTGCCGGAAAAATCAGAACATCCTTTAACCTTAATGTTCGCTGTCGGCGGCGCAGGCGCTCAAAAAGAAATAGCCGTTAATGTGGTTAAAAGTTTAAAAGAAAAAATCAATAGAGAAGAAATTAAAATTATTTTAGTCGCGGGCATTAAAAATTGGGTTAAAAATTTCTTTATCAGAGAATTAAAAAATTTGGACTTAGAAAATGATCCCGCTGGGAGCGGGATTGAAATTATTTACGCAAAAAACATGAAAGAATACTTTGAAAAATTCAATGCCGCTTTGAGAATAACGGATATTTTATGGACCAAGCCAAGCGAATTGTCTTTTTATTCCGGACTTGGTTTGCCGATTATTATTGCTCCTTCGGTCGGTTCGCAAGAAAATTTTAATCGTGATTGGCTTATTCAACATCACGCCGCCATTATTCAAAATGATCCAAAATACACCAATGAATGGCTGTTTGACTTTTTAAAAACCGGTTCTTTGGCGGATGCGGCAATGCACGGTTTTGTTGAAGCCAGAAATCTGGGAGTTTTTAATATAGAAAAAGTGCTTAAGGGGGAAGAAATGAATTAGCTTTGTCTCCGACGTGGCGTCGGAGCAATAAAACTTTGCGTTTTCAACTTAAATTTTTAAATAATTTTTGTATGTGGTTAATTATCGTTTTAATCGCTCAATTTCTCAATGCCATAGTTTTTTTATTTGATAAATATCTGTTAGGCAGCGGCCGAATAGACAAACCGGCGCTATATGCTTTTTATGTCGGCATGTTGGGCATAATCGGCGTGGTTTTGATTCCGTTCGGCGGATTAAGTTTTCCAGGGATGAACGGGTTATTGATTGATTTTCTTACCGGCGGTATTTATATTTTGGCCTGTTGGGTTTTTTATCAGGCATTAAAAGTAAATGAAGCATCAAGGGTGGTGCCGGTAGTTGGAAGCTTCAGTGCTGTTTTTGTTTTAATTTTAAGCACAATATTTTTGGGCGAAACTTTAACCCCAAAATTTACTTCCGCATTTCTATTATTATTGGCAGGCAGTGTTTTAATCAGTCTTCGTCTGACTAAAAAACGGGAAAAATTTGATTACAGATTTCTACTTGCTGTTTTGGCAAGTTTTATTTTTTCTGTATTTTATATTTTAACAAAATATATTTATCTCCATCAGCCGTTTATCAGTGGATTTATTTGGTCTAGATTCGGCGGAGTAATTTTTGCCTTATTTTTATTATTTATTCCTTCGGTTGCCAAATCTATCTTTAAAAAATCAGAAGAAAAAAAGCCGGCCAAGGGTGGAAAATTAACGTCAATACTTTTTCTTTCAAATCAATTAATGGGCGGAACGAATTTTATTCTTATTAATTGGGCTATTTCCATGGCCAGCGTCGCGCTGGTTAATGCCATGCAAGGCGTTCAATACGCATTTATATTTTTAATCAGTTTATTTTTGGTCAGATATCCGCGAATTTTGGTTGAAGAAGTCAATCGATCAGTGATTATTCAAAAAATTATCGCTATTTTACTGATCGGAGCGGGTATTTTCTTGATAAATTTTTAAAATGTCATCCATTAGAAGAAAATTAATTTTTATAATTTCAATGATCGCTATTTTGATAATAGCTGTTTTTTTAGCAATCAAAATTTGTGATAAAAGAATCAGCCAAATGCCCGAAGGCAAATTCGGCGTAACTTTTTCCAAAGGCAGAGCGGAATATTTAGGACTTGATTGGCACAATACTTATTCGTCAATTCTTGATGAATTGCAAGTAAAATATCTGCGATTGGGCGCTTATTGGCCTGATGTAATGCCAAAAAAAGATGTTTATAACTTTTCCGACCTTGATTGGATGGTTGACGAAGCCGGGAATCATCAGGCAAAAATTATTCTAGCCATTGGCTGGCGCTTGCCCGGTTGGCCCGAATGTCATACTCCTGATTGGGCGACAAATTTAAACGAGCAAGAACGACAAGAACAAATTTCAAATTTAATCAAAGAAACAGTTAATCGTTATAAGTCAGATCCTCAAATTTCGGCTTGGCAACTGGAAAATGAACCGTTTTTAAGAAGTTTTGGCATCTGCCCGCCGCTTGATCGTAACTTTTTCAAGCAAGAACTGGCCCTGGTCAAATCTCTTGATAATCGGCCGATTATTGTTACTGAAAGCGGTGAACTTTCCACTTGGCTGGGCGGAGGACATTACGGAAATGTTTTGGGCATTACCATGTATCGGGTAGTTTGGAATAAATACATAAAATATTTTTATTATCCTTTCCCTGAAGCCTCTTATTATTTGAAAGGCGAGATAGTAAAACTTTTAACCGGCGTGAAAAAAATTATTGTCGCGGAACTGCAAGCCGAACCGTGGACTCCCAGCGGATCGCTTTTAACAATGTCTCTTGATGAACAACTGAAAGTCGTCAATTTGGATTATATGAAAAATGTGGTGAGTTATGCCCGCCATACCGGTTTCAGCGAATATTATCTTTGGGGAGTGGAATGGTGGTACTGGTTAAAAAATCAAGGCCATCCGGAAATTCTCAATTTTGTTCAAGAATTATTTAAATCGCAATTATAATAATCTTGACAAAAATCAAAAATTTGCTATTATTAAAACATATAAAGTTATTTAACAAATAAAAAAGCCCGCCAAATAAGGCAGACAAGGAGGAAAAATGACAGTTAAAGAAATATGGAGGCGAAACACAATAATGGCTTATGCAATCATTATTGTAGGAATAATTTTTATGTTCGTTATTGCCGGAAGTTTTACTGGATGCTCAAATTCCAATGGAAATAAAACCAAAAATACGACGCAAGAAACTACGGTTATTAACCCGTATACTATAGAAAAAATAGATGAAAATATAATTATTCTGCGCTTAACATCTGAATGGGACGTGAGTATTGAAAATTGGAAAAAAGGTATTAAAGAAATCGCCATGAAGTATCAGATACTTAGTATGGCACCCATAGCAACAGAAGCAGGAGTAATGCCCGATTGCAGGTTTAGTCCAACAATCGCTATTATAATGGTTGTTGAGCCGAAAACAAAAAATGAATTTTAAAAAATCAAAAAGGGAGAATTTATATTTCCTCCCTTTTTTCTTTTTGTTTAATTGCTTTATAATGAATTATTTGCTATAATCATATCATTAATTATAATTTAATTTTAATATGTCTTTAAGAGTCGGAATAGTCGGATTGCCAAATGTCGGCAAATCAACTTTATTTCAGGCGATTACCAGAAAACAAGTTGATCATTCCAATTATCCTTTTTGCACCATTGATCCCAATATCGGCATCGTAGCTGTGCCTGATGAAAGAGTGGATAAATTAGCCGAACTGACCAAATCAGCGAAAAAAATTTACGCTACCGTAGAGTTTGTTGATATTGCCGGACTGGTCAAAGGAGCGTCAAAAGGAGAAGGTTTGGGAAATAAATTCTTAACCAATATCAGGGAAGTTGATTCAATAGTTTATGTTTTGCGCGGTTTTAAAAATGATAAAATCATCAACACCCAGCAAAATATTGATATTATCAGAGATAAAGAAATTTTGGACACAGAATTGGCTCTTAAAGATTTGGAAACTGTGGAAAAAAGAAGACAAGCCTTGGATAGAGATGTTAAGGCCGGAAAAAAAGAAGCAATCAAAGAAATGGGCGTGGTTAAAAAAGCGTATGATTTTTTGGAAAAAGGGGGGATATTGAGTGAAAAAAATTGGGAAGAAGAAGAGAAAAAAATACTGCAAAATTATCAATTACTGACCATGAAGCCAAGATTATTTTTATTAAACGGTTCAGAAACCGAAATTGATTCGGAAACAATGGAAACTTTCAAAAAAAATAATTGGTCTTATTTGATTATTGATATTTTAACTGAGTTTGACGCCGCGGATTTAAAACCGGAAGAAAGAAAAGATTTTGATTTGCCCACTGATTTAAAAATAAACGATTTGGTCAAAGAATCCTATAAATTACTTGATTTAATCACTTTTTTAACCACTGGACCAGATGAAACGCGCGCCTGGACGTTAAAAAAGGGAGGAACTGCACCGCAAGCCGGCGGAGTTATTCACAGCGATTTTGAGACGCATTTTATCAAAGCTGATGTCATTAATTGGCTTGATTTGTTGAATATAGGCGGATTTAGCGAAGCGCTTAAAAAGGGCCTGATTCGCACCGAAGGCAAGGATTATATTATTCAAGACGGAGACGTGATTGAAATTAAAAGCAATGCTTAAAAAGTATTAGTGTGGATAAAAAGAATTGACAATTTTTTTGAATCTGCTATAATCTATAAAAAGTTAAAAAAGGAGGGGAGAGTATGCGAGGCAAGGTGCGAAAATTTCTTAAAGCGTTTAATAAACGTAAACGCTTATCTGCTTATCAAGCAGAAGTTCGAAAGATTTTAGAGTCTTTACCGGTTCAAAGTTTAATCATCTATACCAAACTTTTGAAAGAAAAGATAGGGGGTGATAAAAAACTGCAATTGAGAAGGGTACTAATAACCCTTGATGCAAAGGTAAACTCAAAAGGATTTGAAAGAAAAAAAGAATTCGCAATTAATACTTTATCAGATCCAGAGTGGGAAAAATATATTGGTCTTGAAGAATTTAAAAAAATTTTTCCACGTGTTTCAAAATAGGATATGATAACTTAGAACCGGAGCAATTAACACGCTTCGGTTCTTTTAAATTTAGAAGGGGTTGACCCCCTCAGAAGTTTGGCGTAAATCTTTATATTTAAAATAATTAGAACAGCAAGGGCGGTTTCGCCTTAAACCCTTCTATATCAATGGCTTATTAATGAACTTCTAACGGGGTTGACCCCCTCACCAAACGCTGATGTATTTTTCAAACACGAAGTCTATTTATTTATATTCAAAATATTTTTTAATTTATATCAAAATTAAACTTAGAAATTTTAAAAAATACGAGACTGAGTGTTTATCAGCGTTCAGGTGAGGGGGTTGACAAAAATTGAAAAATCTGCTATTATTGACAATAAAGGAGGTTTCCTTATGGAAGCATTAGATACCAACGTCCCTGAAAAAAAAGTACAGAGAGTATTTTATAAGCCAACTAAAGAAGTAGGAGAAATTATTGACCTTTCTGATAGTGGCATAAAAATGTCAAATCCAAATAAAACTCCTGTATTATTATTTTTTGGAGGAATGAGGGTTGTGGTAGCAACAGAAAAGAAAAATGTTACATTTTTAGGATAAAATGGCGTAACTGTAAATAAGACAGGAGCGCCATTTTTTAATTGGACAAATTGCTTAAAAAAGATATAATAAATTTTATGATTAGACAAGGACTTAATGAAAATCAAGTTTTAGAATCACGACAAAAATTCGGTGAAAATATTTTGCCAACCAAGGAAAATAATTCTTGGTTTATTATTTTATTATCGCAATTTAAAAGCCCTTTGATTTATATTTTGGTTGCTACGGCAATCATTTCTTTGATTTTAAAAGAATATATAAATGCCGGATTAATGGCCTTGGTGGTAACCTTTAATTTGTTAATGGGATTTTTCCAGGAATATAACGCTCAAAAAACTTTAATCGCTTTAAGAAATCTTTTAAAGCCCGAAGCGATTGTCATTAGAAACGGTATTAATAAAAAAATAGAAGCAAAAAATATCGTCGTCGGTGATTTAGTCGTTTTAGGGCCCGGAGATAAAATTCCGGCTGATGGCGAGCTGATTGAAGACGTTAATTTTTTAGTCAAAGAGGCAATTTTAACCGGCGAAGAAGAGGCGGTTTTAAAATCCAGTATTGATAAAAATAATCTGGTTTTTATGGGCACGGTTGTTATTTACGGTAGGGGAATTATGAAAGTGACAAAAATCGGCGTTCAGACGGAAATCGGAAAAATCGGCCAAAGCTTGGCTGAAATTAAAGAAGAAAAAACGCCATTACAAATTAAATTGGAAAAATTCGCCACAAAATTGGTCTATTTGATAATTGTTATTTGCTCTATTATTTTTTTAGTCGGAATTTTACGCCATCAAAACATATTGCAAATGTTAAAAATGTCGGTAATTTTAGCCGTTGCCGCCATTCCGGAAGGATTACCGGTGGCAATTATGGTCATTTTATCCCTTGGAATGAAAAAAGTTTTAAAACGAAAAGGATTGGTTAAAAAATTATTAGCCATGGAAACACTTGGCGTAACTTCTGTAATTCTCACCGACAAAACAGGTACCTTGACTGAAGGAATTATGAAAGTTGTAAAAACTGATTTCATAGATCAAGAAAAAGCTCTTTTGGGATTAACTCTGGCCAACAATCAAAGATCCAATCTAGAAACGGCAATTTGGGATTATATCAGGAAAAAACATTTTAATCCTCAGGATATTTTTAATTCCATAGCCAGAACTTTTGAAGAGCCGTTTGATAATGAAAAAAAATACATGTTAAGTATTAACCAGATAGATGGCAACGAAACGGCTTCTATTATCGGCGCACCGGAAATTATTTTACAAATGTGCGATATTGAATCTGATAAAAAACAAGATATTTTGGAAAAAATAAGCTGTTGGGCGGAAGAAGGATTAAAAGTTTTAGGAGTTATTTCTAAAAATCAAGGAAATTTGAAAGATAAAAATAATTTCACTTGGCTGGGCTTGATAGGAATTCAAGACCCAATCAGAACGGGAGTCAAAGAGGCAATTAACGTGGCTAGGGATGCCGGAATTAAGATTAAAATAGTCACCGGCGATTACCGCAAGACGGCGGAAAAAATCGCTCGCAGTTTGGGATTTAATATTGCTGAAAAAAATATTATGGAAGGAAGCACTCTGGAAATTATCAGCGAAGACGAATTAAAAGAAAAAATTGATGATATTATAATATTTAGCCGGGTAACGCCCCGTCAAAAACTGAAAATAGTTAAAGTTTTGCAAGAAAAAGGAGAAGTGGTGGCAATGACCGGTGACGGAATCAATGACGCCACGGCTCTTAAAAAAGCTGATATTGGCATAGCTGTAAACAATGCAACCGATGTTGCCAAAGAAGCGGCGGATCTGATTTTATTGAATAATAATTTTAAAACCATTATTGCCGCCTGTAAAGAAGGCAGATTGATTTTTTCCAATATTAAAAAAGTGGTAGCTTATGTTCTTTCAAACTCTTTTGCCGAAATAGTTCTAATTTTCGGCGCTATTTTAATGGGATTGCCGACTCCCTTAACTATTATTCAAATTTTATGGGCTCATTTGATATGCGACGGACCGCCTGATATAGTTTTAGGTTTTGAAACCAGAAACAAGGCGCTTCGCGAAGAAAATCCAAAAATTTTAAGAAAAGAAGAGATTTTGGACAAGCCGATTATTGCCTTAATTATTTTAATCAGTTTAACTGTCGGACTTTTTTCACTTTTTATATTTACATATTTTTTAAAACAAACCGGTCAAATAAATTTAGCCAGAACTATAACTTTTGCCACTGTGGCAACAGTGGATTTGATTTATATTTTTGCCTTTAAAGACTTAAAAAATTCATTATTCAAAACAAAAAATTTATTTGATAATAAACGTTTAATAGGGGCAGTAATATACGGACTATTACTACTTTTAATCGCCATTTATGTCCCTACTTTGAATAAAGTTTTAGAAACAGTACCCCTAAAACCATTTTATTGGCTTATTGTTGTCGGTGTGGCCATAATTACAGTTTTTTGGGTAGAATTAATAAAATATATCAGGAATGGACATAATTCTAATGATCGAATGCCTGTGGAAAACAATAACTAACAATTATCCACGAATGAGATATACTTAATTATATCAGTTATTAAAAAATTAATTTTAAAAAATAATAAATATATGAAAGCATTTAAAATTTATTTTCGCGGATTTGGACCCAAGCAACAATTTATTTGGATAGGAGCACTTTTATTGGTTGTTGGTATTGTTTTGGCGGTTATTGGATTTAACGGAGTATATTCGTTAAAACAAACTATTATTAATATGGATCCGTATCTTGAAGCTCAACAAAATATTAATCAAGTTTTTATCGGATGCGGAATAACAGGAATACTCTTGGGAATTATAATGATGCTGGCCGGCGGATTTGCGGCGGATAACGTTGAACCTAAAAAATAAATTTTTAATATAATAAAAATACCTTTGATAAAATTTATCAAAGGTATTTTTATTTTTTAAAGTTAAAATAAATTTTTGGTTTTTGCTTCTACTGGACCGGCTGATTTTGAATAAAGAGATTTTTTTCGTTTATTATAAGGTATTTCTGCCGGAGAAGAAAGGTATTCTACGGCAATTTGACAAATATACATATAAGGATATAAAGCAACAGCCAAATTCGATTGATTGGAAATCTCAAGAGTCAATGTTCCTTCAAAACCGGGATCAACAAAACCGGCTGTATGGACCAAGATTCCCATTCTGGCTAAAGTGCTTTTTCCTTCAACTCTCAGAACCAAATCATTGGGTACTTTTAAATATTCATCAGTACTGGCTAAGATAAAATCTTTGGGGTGAAGAATAAACTTTTCGCCATGTTTCATCGTAATTGTCTGCATAAATTTATCCGGGAGTCCTTTTCTCGGATCAAGCAAGCTTTGCTGATTTGTCTTAAATACCTTAAACTCGGGATTTAATTTTAAATCAATGGAGGCAGGCCCTATTTGATCAGCTTTAAGTTTAGGATTAAACGTTAAAGCGCCGCTTTTAATGACTTTTTTAATGTCTCTATCTGAAAGAATCATATGTTTAAAAATTATTTATTTAATATATTTTACACTCCTCTCAAAAAGAAGTATAATAACATTCTATACCTTTTTTAAAAAAATATCAATATGTTGATTAAAGTAAAAGTTTTCCCCAATTCCAAAAAAGAATCCGCCAACTGGCGGACCAAAAATAATAACAGCTTTGAAATTAAAACCAAAGAAAAGCCGGAACAGGGACGAGCCACTAAGCGCGTGATAACAATACTGGCGATTCATTTTAATTTACCGGAGTCTAAAATCAGATTAGTCAGGGGGGCTAAAACAAGAAACAAAATTTTTGATATTATTGACGTAATATGACCGAAAAAATAATTAAAATTGCCTGGATTGGCAAACATTTTGGTGAAGAACCGCCGTTGGTTGGAAATAAAAACCAAGGGGCTGGTGGAATTTTTTTCAGTGGCTGCAATTTGCGCTGCGTCTTTTGCCAAAATTTTCAAATTTCCCAACAAAGATTGGCCGAAAAAGAATATTCCGTTGAAGAGCTTGTTGATATTATGTTAAATCTGCAAAAACAAAAAGCAGTTAATATTGATCTGGTAACGCCTACCATTTGGCTGCCATACATAAAAAAAGCAATTATCTCGGCCAAAAAGAGGGGATTAAACATACCAATTGTATGGAATTCTAATGCATATGAAAAAGTAGAAGCGCTTAAACAAATGGAAGGATTAGTGGATATTTATCTGCCGGATTTCAAATATGGAGACGATGAAATAGCTTTTAAATATTCGGGAATTAAAAATTACACTATAACGGCCATAAGCGCAATTAAAGAGATGGTGCGACAAGTCGGTCATTTAAAAACAAAAAATAATATTGCCTATAAAGGAATTATTTTACGACACTTAGTTTTGCCCAATAATGTTCAAAACAGTTTGCAAGTTTTAGAACAAACCGCCTTGATTGATAAAAATATTCACTTAAGTTTAATGAATCAATATTATCCGCTCTATAATGCCAAAAATTTTAAAGAAATCAATCAATGCGTCAGCGACGAAGAGTTCAATAAGGTTTGTAAATACGCATTAAATCTGGGTTTTGATAATGGTTGGATTCAGGAGAAGGATAGTTCTATGGTATTTATCCCTGATTTCACCCTTAAAAACCCTTTTTAGCCCTTGTTTTATCTTTAGGGTATGCTATAATTAAGTCAATTCAAAGAAGAGCGCTTCCTTTCAAAAATCTTTATTTGTGCTATAATATAATAAAGTTAATTAATTAAATTTTAAAACTATGAAAGGTTATTGTGTAAAATGTAAAGCCAAAGACAGTGAAATGAAAGATGTTAAAGAAGTTGTCATGAACGGCAAGGGCGGCGTAAAGCGCAGAGCTGCCACCGGAACTTGCGCAAAATGCGGGACTAAGATGTATAAAATCTTACCCAAAGACGCACCTAAGGTTGATTAGTTGAATAGAATTTCTTACCAAGAAGGCAATTTTAAAGAATTGCCTTCTTGTTTTTTTACAAAAATAGGATAAAATTTATTATATTATGTTCACACGCAGAAAATCAACCCGATACGAAAAAAAACAAAATTTTAAATCTGAGGTTAAGGCTATGCGCACCTCAAGGAAGGATTTTATAAAGAAAAAAACAACAAAATTAAAATTAACGGTTTTGATTATTTTAGCGTCTGTTTTGATTTTGGGCGGCGGCTATATTTTACTATTCAGTCCAATTTTTAAAATTAAAAATATTACAATTACCAAAATTAATGACTTCAATTTAACTTCTGAGGCGGAATTAAAAGATTTGATTAATTCTGTAATAAAGAGACCATTTGGTTCAAATTTAATTCTTTTTAATAATAGTCGTTTAGCCGGAATACTTAGTAAAGATTCTCGCATTCGTTCATTTAAAATTAATAAAAAAATGGCCGATACACTGGAATTAAATATTGAAGAATATCAGCCAATTGCTCGTTTGATAATTCCCGGGTATGAAGGAGAGTATTATTTTAACTCCAATGGCCAAGTAATCACAATAACGCCAAAATCTACTCAATATTTTACGACACAAGATAATAAAAAAAATAATAACGATTTAATAATTTTTTATGATCAAGGATCGGCTAATTTCCATAATCAGACCTACATAAACTTCATTAAAGCCACCTTAGACTTAATTAGAGGTAATATTTTAAGGCAAAATGATATAAAGATCACTATTGTCAAAATTAGTGAAAAAGGGAGCATTTTAGAGGCAGAAATCACCACATTGGAGCAATGGAAGATATTAGTCAATTCCGAGACAGATTTCAAGAAACAAGAGGAGAGTCTTAATTTAGTTTTTAAAGATCAATTGAAAGATAGGCAAGCGTTAGACCACATTGACCTGCGCTTCAGAGATTTATGGTATTTAAATAAACAAATACCTTAAAATATAATAAAAAAACACTTTTGGGGCACTATCTCCAAAAGTGTTTTAGATAAGGGTAGCGACGTAAAAGGAATATTGTGCGACGTGGTATATAGAGGAAAAACGCTATTCCCCCTCATTTTTAACCCCTAACCTACCCATAAGATAAAAACTGATAAGTGTGAGTTTTTACAATAAATAATCTTCCGGATTAACAGGAATACCATTTTTTCTTATTTCAAAATGTAAATGCGGACCGGTGGAAAAATTTCCGGCTCCGCTGGTTCCCGGCAGTCCCCCGCTTTTTCCTATAACCGTGCCCCTTCTGACATATTCATCTTGTTCCACTAAGATTTGGCTTACATGGCCATAAACAGTAGAAAAAGTGTCGTTATTGATAATCATGATATAACTGTAACCCATTCCGCCATTTTTAGCTTTTGCCACATAACCCGAGGCAGAAGCTCTGATGTTTGTACCCTGAGATGCGCGAATATCAACAGCCGGATGTTCTCCAATCCATTTTCTATAAGGATAGTCGGGATCATGGAAAGAACAAGTTATGCCATTGCTCGGCACGGGCCAGGAAAAGACAATTGAGCCCTCAGGTTCCATAATCTGATTTTTATTTTTTTCTTCTTCAGCCAATTTTGTCCTGATACTTGTTTCCAAATTTGAAATTTCATTTTCCGTTCTTCGTTGTTCCGCGACAGCATCAGCCAATAAACTTTGAAATTTCCATTCCGCGCCCTGAGTTTTTTCCAAAATATTTTCATTAGCGCTCTTCTCAGTTAACAACTGAGATTTTTTGTCCAGTAAATCATTTTGCAAATTGGTTATATTTTGCAAATTGGTGCGCAAATCTTTTTCCTGCAGTTCCATCCCTTCTTTAATTAATTTAATTTGTTCCAAAGAATGAGCTAAACTTCCTTGAAAGGTATTTAAATAGCGCACATGGCTTAAAATATCCGAAATAGAATCGCTTAAAACAATAATCGTCAGAAGGTTTTTATTGTCATATCGATTAATTAATCTTAAAATTTGTTGTAAGTTTTCTTTTTGATCTTGAATTTCTTTTTGTTTCTCTAAAATTTTAAATTGAATATTTTTAATTGATAAATCTGTAGTTGTTATTTCTGTTTCTTTTTCTTCTATTTCTACTTTTGTTTTTGAAACTTGATTTTTTAAAATACTTAATTGATTTTTCAAATTAACCGCTTCCTTCCTTTTGATTTCTATATTTTTTTCATAAACTTTTTTTTGTTCTTCCAATTTTTTGAGATAACTCTGATAATCATTAATTTCTTTTTGGATTTGTTCAATCTCTTGAGTATAATCCTGAGCGGCTGATATCGGCACCCTTGCAAAATTAAATAAAAAAATAAAACTTGCCAAAATAAAAACAGTTAAAAATTGTTTTATATTTTTTTTCATTATTTTAATTTTTCAATAGCCTGATTAACTCTGTTTATTGTTTTTTCTTTGCCTAAAACTTCGGCTATCGCTTCAGGCGGAGGCGAAGATTTAAGGCCGCTTAAAGCCACTCTTAACGGCCAAAGCGTCTCTCCTACCCCGATTTTTTCCTTCAAGGGCGACAAACTATCCATTATATTTTTTGCAGTAAATTCATCGCTTGAAATTTTTTCCAAAATAGCGCGG
>Ga0265297_10004170_pt1 | contig 24210 bp, 21 predicted proteins | sample Munlanlwell13791_FD_192502 | JGI IMG/M metagenome (GOLD analysis project Ga0265297, IMG submission 192502) | Leachate microbial communities from a municipal landfill in Southern Ontario, Canada - Leachate well 137-91 | ecosystem: Engineered > Solid waste > Landfill > Unclassified | place... | reverse complement strand
CTTCCACATTGAGCCACTATAGCGCGACCAGGTTCGAAATGCACTTTTTGTTCCGGACGAACGACCAGATTTTTATTGATTATTGAAAAATATTTTTCAAATGGTGCTATTGGGTTTTCATTAGGGGTTTCATAGTCAATTCCTAGACCTCCGCCAAGATTTATGTTTTGTATTAAGATACCTCTTTCTGTAAACCAACTTTGAAGTTCCTTCACCCTTTTGCATGTTAATTCAAATACTGACAGGTCAGTGATCTGAGAACCCACATGGAAATGGAGTCCTATCAATTCAATGTTTTTGCAGTTTGAAATAAGGTTTGCAACAGATTCAAACATCCATGGACTGATTCCGAACTTATCTTCTTTTCTTCCTGTACTTATGTATTTATGAGTGTGAGCATCTATGTCCGGATTTATACGGAGGGCAATCTTTGCTACTTTTCCCATTTTTGCGGCGAAATTATTGATTACCTGTATTTCCGGTATAGATTCGCAGTTAAAACTAAAAATACCCACTTTTAAAGCATCTAGTATCTCCTTATCGGATTTACCTACACCAGCATATACAATCTTGTCTGGAGAAAAACCAGCTTTTGCAGCTAATTTAACTTCATTCCCACTGACGCAATCGGCTCCGAGTCCATAGCTTTTTATTATTTCAAGAATACGGTCGTTAGCATTTGCTTTCATGGCGTAGTGTGCCTTGTAGCCATATTTATTGATTTGGGAGGTGTAAATGTCCAAAGTTTTTTTCAGTAGCTCGACATCATAATAGTAAAATGGAGTTTCAATAGTTTTGAATACTTCAATCGCGTCACGTGTTATCATTATAGTTTTAGAAAATTTTATTCGTGCAAAAATAGAGAAAAATGGAGCAAATTCAATACAAAATCTTAATTTTGCAGTGATTTAATAGTAGGAATAATAATATCATTAAATATATTAATCATGAAAAAAGGTCCAGTATCTCAATTTATTAAACATAACTATCGTCACTTTAATGCGGCTACTTTAGTTGATGCAGCAGAAGCTTATGACAACCATATAAATAGAGGTGGAAAAATGATGCTTGCTATGGCCGGTGCCATGAGTACTGCAGAATTGGGTGTTTCACTTGCTGAAATGATCCGTCAGGATAAGATACACATTGTGTCTTGTTCTGCCAATAATCTTGAGGAAGACATAATGAATCTTGTTGCTCATTCGCATTATAAAAGAGTACCCGGTTATAGAGATCTCACACCCGAACAGGAGAAGGAATTGCTTGATAATCATATGAATAGAGTAACTGATACTTGTATCCCTGAAGAAGAGGCTTTTAGAAGGCTTGAAAAACATCTTGTTGAAGTATGGAAAGACGCCGAAGCTAAAGGGGAAAGATATCTTCCTTACGAGTTTATGTATAAATTAATTAGGTCCGGAGTACTTAAACAATATTACGAAATTGACCCTAAAGACAGTTGGGTGTTGGCTGCTTGTGAAAAAAATATTCCAATTATTGTACCTGCATGGGAAGATTGCACTACTGCAAATATTTTTACAGCTCACGTAATTAAAGGTGAATTGCATACAAACACTGTTAAAAATGGTATTGAAACAATGATTTTTCTTACTGAATGGTACAGAGCTAATTCAGGGGGAGAAGGTGTAGGCTTCTTTCAGATAGGTGGTGGCACTGCCGGCGATTTTCCTATTTGTGTAGTGCCTATGATGGCTCAAGATCTTGAGTGGGCTGATGTTCCTCTTTGGGCATACTTTTGTCAGATTTCTGATTCCACCACTTCGTATGGTTCTTATTCAGGAGCTGTTCCTAATGAAAAGATAACTTGGGGTAAGCTTGATATACATACACCAAGGTTCATTGTCGAATCAGATGCCACAATAGTTGCTCCATTGATGTTCGGCTATATTTTAGGCTGGTAGCCATTAGGCTGTCGCGTACTTAAAGTGTGAACATTGAGTTTTTTATTAACCTGTAAATATGTATATATTATGTTTAAAAGATTTTTATTGAGCTCATTATTTACACTTTTGGTTTTTAATGGATATGCTCAGCCTCAGGTAGGTATAGTATTAAGTGGTGGTGGTGCTTTGGGTTTTGCTCATATAGGGGCTCTTCAAGCCTTGGAAGAAGCCGGAATTCATCCCACATATGTAGCTGGTTCTAGCATGGGGGCTCTTGTGGGTGCTTTTTATGCATCCGGCATGACACCTAAAGAAATATTTGATATGGTACGCGCAGAGAAGATATATTCAATATCCAAAATTTTCTCTTTATCTGTTAGTACAGAAAAAATGGGGATATCGTCGCATAAGAATGTAAATAAACTTATGGATAAATATATTTCACACAACTCTTTTGATCTTTTGCCAAAACATCTTTATGTTTCAGCTGTTAATCTGAATACTCAGAAATGTGAAATAGTAGGGAAGGGGAATCAATTGAAAGAGTATGTTTTGGCCTCATCTTCCATTGCAGCCGTTTTTGAGGCTATAGAAATCAATGGAGATATTTATGTTGATGGAGGCTCTTTGAATAATATGCCTACCGAAGCCATACGTGAAAAGTGCGATATAGTTATAGGTGTTGATGTAGTTCCTCCATATGAAGAAAACGACATAAATAATATAAAGGATGTCTCTTTACGTCTATTGAATATTATTACTTGTGCCAATTCTGTGGCAGGCCGCAAGATGTGTGATTATCTGGTTGAGTCTTTTGCCGTAAAATACTATACTATTTTTGATTTCGAAAAATATGAAGAGATATATAATTATGGGTATAGTGCAATGTCAAGTTACATTAATGAGCATCCTGAAATGATTGACAAGTGTTCCGGCAAAAATAAATGATTAATAACTTTTTATCTGATGTCTCTGTAGCTGAATTTTTGAATGATTTTTCCATCTTTCATTACAAGTATAAGGGGCATCTCTCCGTTTGTAATACGGAGGAAGTCTTCAGGTGAAATGAAGAAATAGTTTTTGCAGTCTAGCTTAGTTTCCTCGAAAAAAGTTGAAGGATCGCTAGGATTACCTCCAAATACAACAATTATTTCCGCATTGCTGAAGGTTTTCATTCTTCGCATTGTACCTATTTTTTGTGCTGACATTTTACAAAAATTACATTTTAAACTATAAAAACAGACAACTTTTTCTCCTTCTTTTATTTCTTGTTTTAAAATATCATTTTTAAAGGCATCTTCAAATGCTTTTGCATTAATGGACGTATCTTTGCTATAGTATTCATATCTCCAGCTATCAGGTGGCGATAATATAAATACGGTTGATAAGGCTAATACAGGTATTATTATTCTATAAAGAGGTTTAAATTTAATATTGAATGAATAACATTTTCGTGAAAGAATTAACAGTATAATAAGTATTAAATTTTTTATAATAGATTGGCTGGGATTCATATTAATAAATTCACCAAAACAATTACAGTTTCCTTCATTTCCTTTGATAATAAGAACAGATAAGAAAATTGTAAATCCCCAAAGGATAAAATGGGTAAGGTAATATGCCCATTTGGAGTCAATGTTGATAATTAGCCATAAACCCATAGCTAATTCTAATGTAATCAATAATCTGGCAATTAGATAAGATAAACCTAAACCAAATAGTTCAAAACTAAAAATGTATATCTCAAATGTATCAATTGAAAATAGTTTTGAAAAAGCAGAAATAATGAAGATTATTCCAATTATTATTCTCAGGAGATATGGTATTCTTTTTTTCATTTGTATGTCTCTGATTTTATGCCTTTTTTCTAAACAAAAGTCTCATTTTTACCCGTAAAGGCAAAAATGAGACTTTTGTTAAAATTTAATTTCAGAAAAGTTTAGCAGAGCATTTTAGTTCTGCACTTTGACCTAAAACGTAAACAGTGGCGTTGTGATCACTGCATCTTTCCCCTTCTTCGGTCAATTCAATAGTAGATTCAGATAGAACCTCACCATTCACTTTTGCAGTACAATTACATGTTTTTGAGCAACTTGAACAAAAAATCAAAGCTACTATCGCAAAAACACCCAAAATTTTTTTCATATCATTTTTTTAGGTAAATAACAAGGTTGCTTTCCCTTAAATATTTGTTACTAAAGATAATCATTTTATTTTATAAAAAAAATTTTGATAATAAATAAATAAACCTACCTTTGCGGTGTACTAATAAACTAACACACTAATAAACGTTAAAAATATGATAAAAATTAACAAACTAAATTTCTCCTACGGAAGACATGAAGTGTTTAATAATATTTCATTAACTTTTAAAGAAGGACAGATTTATGGACTTTTGGGACAAAATGGTGTAGGGAAAACGACATTATTGAAAATCTTCACCGGTTTGCAAAAAGTAGACAAAGGTGAATGTATAATTGATGGAATAAGGCCATATAGCAGAGATCCAAATTTTTTAAATAATGTATATTTTCTTCAAGAAGAGCCTCCAACTCCTGATCTTAAGATTGAAGAATATGCCAAAAATCTGGGTCTATTCTATCCTAATTTTGATTTTGGTAAATTATATCAACTCCTTAAAGATTTTGAGGTATCTCCAAAATCAAAATTCTCAAAACTATCTTTAGGACAAAAGAAGAAAGGAATATTGTCGATAGCCCTGTCTTTGAATACTAAGTATCTATTTATGGATGAACCGAGTAATGGTTTGGATATTCCTTCAAAAGCTCAATTAAGAAAAGCTATAGCGCAAAATTGTACGGATGAAAGTATAATAATTATCTCTACACATCAAGTAAAAGATTTGGAAAATCTAATTGATCCTATAATAATTCTTGATAAAGATGAAGTTTTACTTAATGCTTCAATTGAAGAGATAAGCAACAAACTCTACTTCAATTATGATGGCGAAAAAGATGCTAGTTGTTTGTATATGGAGCAAACCCTTGGGGGATATTTGAAAGTATCAGAAAATGTGAATGGTGTTGAGAGTAAAGTCAACATTGAAGCATTGTTCAATACTGTCCATCAGAACAAAGAACATATTAAAGAACTTTTTAGAAAATAATTATGATGAACAAAATATTTAATTTACGCAGGTTTTCAAAGGTCTTGGTTAAAGATTTAAAAGAGTATTACTCGAAATACGGGTTGTCTATATTTGTTTTTGTCGGTTGCTATTTTGGATGGTGGCTGATATGCACTATTATTGATGAAGGTGTGACAATGAACGAACGCGCCAATTTTATGCATTTCATTGCAATCATATGTATTATAATTGCTCCTTTTAAATTATACGGTGATGTAAACAAGCAGAAGGAAGGTGTCTCTTTTGCGATTCTACCCGCATCATCTCTTGAAAAGCTTGTCAGTATGATGATCAACTGTATAGTTGTGACGCCAATATTAATATATGGACTTACGTATATAACGGATCTGGTTTTATCTCTATTGCCTTTTGGCGAATTTTCCGGCAGTCTTCAATTTGAATTTAATCATACTGAAAAATATTTGTTAGGTATGGTTTTTTTCTCTTCAATTTTTACTTTCGGCAATGTATTGTTCCAGAAACGAAAAGCATCAAAAACAATTTTATCCGTCATGTTTTTTGCATTCCTGTTTATTACTATATATGGCAAGATTGTAGTTAAACACTATTTGTCTCCGGGTGAGCTGGAATTATATTTAGATTCATATAAAGCAATAAAGGTCAATTCTTCATCAATAAATATGTTAGGGCCTAGTTATGAGCGATTTATTCAAGTGACAAAAAATATATTTTATGTAGTATTATATACTGTTCCTGTACTAATGTACATAGGAACATTCTTGAAAATTAAGACTCAAAAATATTAGTCATGGAATTTAATGAACACAAAGCTATTTATCTGCAAATAGCGGATAGGCTTTCAGAAAAAATCCTGAACGAAGAATGGGTTTCTGAAGACAGAATACCATCAGTGCGGGAAATGGGCGTGGAGATGGGCGTTAATCCTAATACTATAATGAGAACCTATGATTATCTTCAAACTCTTGAGATAATATATAACAAGAGAGGTATAGGGTATTTTGTCTCACAAAATGCAAAAAATGTGATATTTAAAATACAAAGAGAATGTTTTTTTAATGAGGATCTTCCAATCATCTTTAAGAAAATGAAATTATTATCTATAACTGAAGAGGAATTTCATAAACATTTTTGCAACATTTCGGAATAGTTTCCGTCTATTAAACATACAATAAAATAATAATCAATGTGCACTAACGGATGCACACAAATAACCAAAAAAATGCTAAAGAAAATTTTTACAATAGCCATTCTGCTTGTTTTAAGTTTGTCAGTTTTTGCTGCTAAAAATCAATCTCAAATTAGGGGTCAAATTATTGAAGAGGCAACGAACGAACCTTTGTCTTTTGCTACAATTTCCATACATAACTTACAGGATAGTGTCATAACAGGTACTACTGCTGATATAGATGGTAATTTCAATATTCAAAATGTTGTTTTTGGAGAATATACTGTTAAAGTTTCATTTATTGGGTTTAAAACAAATGAACAAAAAATTAATATAACACAACAGATTACTGAACTTGGTAAAATTGTGATGTCTGCGGATAATGAACAACTTTCACAATCAGTAATTACTGAAAAAGTTCCTTTGATTGAACAGAAACTTGACAAATTGGTCATGAATGTAAGTGAGAGGGTATCTACTCAAGGAAGTAATGCTCTTGATGTGATAAGAAAAGCTCCAGGAGTAAGTATAGATATGGACGGTAATATTAAGCTGAATGGTAACACAGTTGCAATTTGGATTGATGGACGCCCTTCACATTTATCCGGATCTTCTCTTGAAGCTCTTTTGAAAGCCACTGAAGGATCATCAATTGATAAAATTGAGATAATTGCCAACCCATCCGCAAAATATGACGCTGAAGGTAGTGGTGGTATAATCAATATCAAAACCAAAAAGAATTTTATAAATGGCTTCAATGGTACAATAACAGCAGGATATAGTGGGATGCAATTTGATAAATATCTTCAGGGATATAACGGTTCGTTGAATTTAAATTACAGGAATAAAAAAACAAATTCTTTCTTTACTTATAGTGCGCGTAATGAAGAGTTTGATATTGGTTTATATTCAAAACTTGATATGGGGGATAATAGTTCTGTAAAACAAATTTCTGAAACCAAGGCTCTACTAAAAAATTCTTCTCATACTCTAAGATTGGGTACTGACTTGTTTGCAAATAAGAATAATACTTTTGGATATATAATTACAGCTGGTTTAAGAGATGAAAAACAATCATCATATGATTATGAAAACGATTATACTGATATTTATCTGGGCGATGTTTTGATTCAAAAAACTAAATCCAATATTACTACTCCGAGTTCGATGGATAATATTTCTGGTAATCTTAATTACACTCATATTTTTAATGAACAGAAAGGTAGTGAAATGACGGCTAATATTGATTATAGTTACTTTGATCTAAATGATAACAGTACGCAAATAAACACTATTACTTATTACCAGCCTACTGTAAGTCATGTTGAAGAAAATATTGTAAGCAATTCTGATCAATATATTAATATTCTGTCTGCAAAGGTGGATTATCAGCAAGTTTTTTGGAAAACAGGACAGATTGAAACTGGAGTAAAGTGGGCCGGTACAAGAACAGATAATGATATGGTGAAAACGTCTACTATTAATCCTGTTGACATTACCAAGAGTACTGATCCGGAAACATCAGGTTTTAGATATTCTGAACAAATTGGAGCTGCTTATGTTAGTGTTTCAAAGATGTTTTCTTCTAAGTTTGTAACAAAGTTTGGTCTTCGTGCAGAATATACTCAATCTCTTGGTGACTGGAAAACTTCAGGGACAGTCAGTAATAAAAAATATCTTAATCTTTTCCCAACTGCATTTGTGAGTTATAATCCGACCGAAAAATGGCGGACGTCAATATCCTATACAAGAAGAATTTCGCGTCCAGGATTCTACCAACTTAATCCATTTAAACAATATATAGATGCGAATACACTTATGGTAGGTAATCCGGATTTGGATCCACAATTCATTAATCAGACAGTCCTGTCTGTTGGGTATTCACAATATATAAATGCTTTTTTGTATTGTTCTTATACTCAGGATTTGATCATGCAATCTCCATTCTTTAATGAAGAAACCGGTTTAAAAAAACTTGAATGGGATAATTTTGGTACTCAGATAATGTATGGTGGGGGTTTGAATTTGACTGAAGTACCTTTAGCAAAGTGGCTAACTTTCACTTTAGGTGGTAGTCTGCTATACAACATAAATAAAACAGATGCAGGGACAGTCCATGAAGGAAGTTACTCAAATAATGGATATTTCGGTAATCTTAACGGAAGTCTGACGGCTCTCCTTCCAAAAGATTTCAAGGTTGAATTTTCCGGCTTCTATCAATCAAGGATACCATATGGTTATTTTGTGATGGATCCAATGAATTCATTTGATTTAGGAGTTAAAAAGAACATGCTCAAGAATAAGGCTACATTATCCTTGACAATTTATGATATATTCAGGTCGTATAAGTCAAATGCGAATATGTATACAAATATCGATGGTGTAAACCAGTTGACATATCGTCTTGAACAAAAATATAATATGCAGAAGGTTAAGTTTACATTTTCATATAGGTTTGGTCAGGCAAAAGCTGTCAAAAAGAGAAATGTAGGAAATCAAGAAGAAACCTCACGTGTAGGAAAATCTTCGGGATCTGTAGGAAATAATTAACAACGGTTTTTTTTGTAATTAATTAGTTAGTACGTGGCTGAAGCCATCCTGAATAAGGATGGCTTTTTTTTGATAATGATGTTAAATATTATAACTTTGAAATTAAAATTTAACGATATGGAACGCAGAAATTTTATTAAAAGTGCAGTTCTTGGTGCTGTAGTAGGTGCTGTTCATTTGAACTCTGCATCTTTAATTGCAGGTGAAAAGTCTTCAGCAAATCCTGAAAAACAAGTTGATCTTGTTGCTGCAATGGGATGGGAACCGGTTGATCTATATAATAATGCAATAGCTGCAATGGGGGGGATGAAAAGATTTATAAAAAAAGGACAAAAGGTTGTTGTAAAGCCTAATATTGGGTGGGATAGAAAGCCTGAATTTGCCGCAAATACAAATCCAGTATTAGTTAATGCAATTATTAAGGATTGTCTGGCTGCCGGAGCGTCTCAAGTTCTTGTTTTTGATCACACTTGTGATGAGTGGTCGGCTTCTTATAAGAATAGTGGTATTGAGGATGCGGCTAAAAATGCTGGTGCAAAAGTCGTATTTGCGCACGATGAAAAATATTTTAGGGAGGTATCATTGCCAAATGCAAAGAATATGAAGAAAGCACAGATTCATGAATCAATTATTGATTGTGATGTATGGATTAATGTCCCTATTCTAAAGAATCATGGCGGAGCCAAACTAACGTGTGCAATGAAGAATTTCATGGGAATAGTATGGGATAGAGGATATATGCATAAAAATAATCTTCAGCAGTGTATTGCTGATTGTTCAACATATGCCAAAATGCCTGTACTTAATATTGTAGATGCTTATCGTATAATGACTCAAAATGGTCCGAAGGGAAAATCAATTGACGATGTTCAAACTCCGAAAGCTATTTTTATTTCTACAGATATTATAGCAGTAGATACTGCTGCTTGCAAATTCTTTACCCAATTCAATGACAAAGTTGATTTGGATGTGGTCTCACATATTAAGATGGGTGAAAATCTTAATATTGGTACTACTAATCTTGATTCTTTGAATGTTATAAAACTTGCAAAATAATATGTTAAAAAAAGTTAGAATTGCAAGAATAATTTTTGCATTGATATTTTTCGCCGTAATCACTCTCTCTTTTCTGTTTTTTTCTGCCGGGGAGAAAACGTCATTGCACGCAATATTACATTTTCAATTTGTGCCGGCACTAATGTCTTTTTTTGCCGGTGGAGCTCTATTTTTTATTTTTATTTTATTGATAACAATAGTATTTGGCAGGGTATATTGTTCTTTTATTTGTCCATTAGGTATTTGGCAAGATATTTCTACTTGGGTTGCACGACTTTTTAAAACAAAGAAACAACGTCGGTATCACTATAAGAAGCCCCATGATATTTTGCGATATGGAATACTGATTATTGTAACAATTGCTTTGATACTTGGAGTTTCATATCCATTGGCGTTTCTTGATCCATATTCCATTTATGGTAGGATTGCTTCAAATCTTTTCAATGGTGCGGCTCAAGGAATAAACAATCTTCTATCTTCAATTTTTTCCTCTTCAATTTCTTATGTTCCTTTTGTAAATATTACTCTTTGGACATTTTCTGTTGCAGTAGCTTTCTTTTGTTTGGTGACTGTTTTAAGTGCCTTTTGGGGAAGATTATATTGTAATTCCATATGTCCTGTTGGTAGTTTTCTTGGGATTATTGGAAAATATTCCATGTTCCGCATATCTATTAATGATGATAAATGTATTTCCTGTGGATTATGTGGATTTGATTGCAAGAGTAATTGCATAAATTCAAAACAAAAAAAGATTGATAATTCTCGGTGCGTAGTCTGTTTTAATTGTGCGAAAGCTTGTAAGGAAGGGGCTATAGAGTATAAATTTGCATGGAAAAAAATCCGGGAAAAAGGAGTTGTTAAACCTGATAATAAGGTTGCAAATAACGGAAGAAGAGATGCAATACTTGCACTTGGGACAGTAGGAGCCGTTCTTGTTACTAGAAAATTTGGTAAAAATATTTCTTCCGGTGTACTTGTTGATAAAGATAAATCATTAGGGATTGTTCCTCCTGGAGGTGTGAGTGTGGAACATCTTAAGGAATTTTGTACGGCTTGTCAGGCTTGTGTCTCGGCTTGTCCGAGAGGAATAATAAAACCTGCGCTTGGACAATATGGAATAGATGGATTCATGATGCCTGTACTATCTTATGAAAAACAATTTTGCGGGTATGATTGTAATATTTGTTCTCAAGTGTGTCCCAATAGGGCTTTGTTGCCTATTTCTTTGGAAGAAAAAAAGCTAACACAGATAGGTAGAGTTAAATTTATTGCAAAGAATTGTATAGTATATTTAAAAGGTACAGATTGTGGGGCATGTGAAGAACATTGTCCAACAAAAGCAATAAAGATGGTTCCTTTTAAGAATGGTCTCTATTTTCCAAGTGTTCATAGAGATATTTGTATTGGGTGTGGAGGTTGTGAATATGTTTGTCCGGCAACACCAAAAGCTATGACAGTTGTTCCTAATAGAGTTCATGTAAAGGCTGAAAAACCAAAAGTTGAAAAACAGGAGGAAAAAAAGGTCTCAGGTTTTGGATTTTAGCAATAACTATTCTTTTAGTAATTCCGGGCGAAATTCTTTTGTCCTTTCGATTGCTTTTTCTTCTTGCCACTCTTTGATTAGTTTAGGGTCACCACTCAGTAAAACTTTAGGAACCTTCCATCCGTTGAATTCCGCAGGACGCGTATATATAGGAGGAGCAAGCATCCCATCCTGAAACGAATCGGATAATGCCGATGTCTCATCGCTGATTGCACCAGGAATAAGCCTAATTATTGTATCACATATAATTGCAGCTGGAATTTCACCACCACTTAATACATAATTACCAACAGAAATTTCTTTAGTTATCAGATGTTCTCTGATGCGATGATCTATTCCTTTGTAATGACCACATAGGATTATTATATTTTCCTTGCACGAGAGTTCATTAGCAATTCCCTGATTAAGTATTTCACCGTCAGGAGAGGTAAAAATTATTTCATCGTATTGCCGTTCTGATTTTAGTTTCTCAATTAATTTGTATACCGGTTCAATCATCATTATCATTCCGGCATCCCCACCAAATCCATAATCGTCGACTTGGTGATAACGACCCTTTCCATATTCACGGATATCGTGAATAAATATTTCTACAAGCCCTTTCTCTTTAGCTCTCTTTATAATAGAGAAATTAAGAGGACTCTCTAGTAATTCAGGTACGACTGTTAATATATCTATTCTCATAACGCCGCAAAAATACTATTTATTCTCCAAAAAATTATATATTTGCAGTTTAGAAAATTTATATACTACATTTTATCATTTATTATGAGTGAAGATCTTAAACCAATTGTTCAAGAAGAAGAGCAATCTGCTGCAGTTAGCGAGCAAATCGTCGAAAATTCTATTGACGAAATTATTGAAGAAACATTAACAAAAAACACTACTGAAGTATCAGGGCAAGTTGATTTCTCAACTATGGGCTTGAAGGAAGTTATTGACTACTTTCAGGATCTTATAGATAAGGGAGATATGCAATTACTTTACAGATATGCTGAGGTATTGAAAGCTGCTTTCTATAAAACTTTAAAAAGAGAAAAGATAGCTATCGGCTATCAGTCTCCGGCTGAAGATGTTGTAGAAGGTGAGTTAGAAAGTGTTGAGCAAAATGTTTCCAATAATCCGTTTGCTGAGCTGGAAAGAGGGTTTAAGCAACTTTATTCTCAATATAGGGCATCAAGAGCTTCTTATTTACAGGATTTGGAGAAAAAAAAGGAAGATAACCTTAAGTTGAAGTTGGAAGTTATAGAAGAATTAAAGTCTCTCTTGGAAAAACAGGAAGATTTGAATCGCACTTATCCTGAATTTAGAGCTATTCAGACTAGATGGAAATTAATCGGACCAGTCCCACAAAATAAAGTTAAAGATGTATATGAAACATACCAGCATTGTGTTGAAATGTTTTATGATTATGTTAAAATAAACAAAGAACTGCGTGATCTGGATTTTAAAAAGAATCTTGAATCTAAGGAACAACTTTGTGTTGCTGCTGAGGCTTTGCAAAATGAAGAGAATATTGTGTCTGCTTTTAGATCACTTCAGAAATTACATGAGGAGTGGAAAGATTTTGGGCCGGTTGATAAAGAGTATAGAGAATCAATATGGGAGAGATTTAAAACTGCTACTTCACTAATAAATAAGAGGCATCAGGAATATTTTGAATCTCAAAAGGGAAATCAGAAGAAAAATTATGAAGATAAGTGCGTTTTATGTGAAAAAGTTGAAGCTATTTCCGTTGTGGAAGTGAACGATTCAAATACATGGAATACCCTATCTAAAGAGATAGAAAATATTCAAAAAGAATGGAAGAAAATAGGCTTTGCAGCCAAAAAGGATAATCAGAAAGTTTACGACCGTTTTCGTGCGGCATGTGATAGTTTTTACTCAAAGAAGAGGGAGTTTTATTCTGAGTTTAAAGATCAGATGCAGGAAAACATGGAAAAAAAGATAGCCCTATGTGAGCAAGCTGAATCATTGATGGAAAGTGAAGATTGGAAGAAGACTTCTGATCTGCTTATTGGTTTGCAGAAACAATGGAAAGAGATTGGACCTGTATCCCGCAAGAAATCAGAACAAATATGGAAAAGATTTCGTGCTGCATGTGACGCTTTCTTTGATAAGAGAGAAAAACATTTTGGAGAGCAGGATTCCCAGTATGAAGAAAATCTCGCAAAGAAGCGTGCAATTATTGATCAGGTAAATGAATATACTTTAAGTGACGATAAACAAGAAAATCTTGATGCAATGAGAGCTTTCCATGCAAAATGGAATGAAGTAGGTTTTGTGCCATTCAAAGAAAAAACGAAAATTCAAGAAGCATATAAAACAGCAGTTGATTCTAAATTTTCAGGTTTAGTTTCTGCTGGTGGTGAGAGCAGAATTAACAGATACAATAGACGTTTTAATGAAACAAAAGTGAGAAATGGGGGAGTACGTTCTGAAAGAGAACGACTTGTTCTGAAATTTGTTAAGAAAGAACAGGATATTGCAACATGGGAAAACAATATGGGGTTTTTCTCGAAATCAAAGAATGCAGATGCACTTTTAGAGGAACTGAATAAGAAGATTGATATTGCAAAAGAAGAATTATCACAGATAGAAGAAAAAATAAAAATAATTGATAAGCAATACGAAGAATAGAAATGAAGAAAAACAGTGTAATTGGATTCGCTTTAATTGGATTGATATTATTATTGTTCAGTTGGTATAATACAAAACAATTTCAAGAACAACAAAAAGAGATACTGAAGCAAGATTCAATTGCGGCAGTTGCTGCTCTGAATAATATTCCTCAAGATACAAATTCAGTTAATGATATGATTCCTGTTATGGATTCATCTATTGCTACTGAAGAAGTTCCGTTATATCAAAGCGAGATGCTTAATCTCGCAAGTCAGACTGATGTTGAATATTATTCCCTTGAGAATGATAAACTCAAAATAACAATAACTTCAAAAGGTGCTCAGCCATATGAAGTTCTTATTAAAAATTACTATACTTATGACAGCACAGCATTATATCTAATGCAAAAAAGTACAAGTAAGTTTGATATAGAATTAAACGCTTCTCAGTGGATAAATACTGCCGAATTGAATTTTAAAAAAGTAGCCTTAACGGATTCTTCTCTGACATTAAGACTTTATTTCGCTGGCCAGTCATATATTGAGAGCACGTATTCTCTTGCACAAGGAAGTTATATGGTTGATTACAATTTGGCATTTGTAGGAATGGAAAATATTCTTGACAGAAGTACCAATTATTTTATATTAAATTGGGTAATGGACTTGCCTAGGCTGGAAAAAGGGTATACAAATGAGAAAAATTATTCTACTATTGCATATAAGTTTACTGGAAGTGATGAGGTAAAAACACTGGGACTACGTAAAGATTCAAATAAGGAGAGTTTTTCCGCAAGTATTAATTGGGTTGGTTTTCAACAACAGTTTTTCTCTGCAATTATGGTCGCACCTAATAACTTTGCAAGTGGAAACTTAGCATTAGCTTTTTATAAGGAGGAAGATCCTAATCATAAATTGATGAATTGTATTTCTGAGATGCATGTTGAACTTGATACAAAAAGTTCTAATTTTTCTATTCCTCTAAAATTTTATTACGGGCCTAATCACTATCCTACTTTAAAAAGTTATGGTCAGGGATTTGAGAAAATAATTCCACTGGGTGGATGGTTGATTGGATCAATCAATAGATATGTTATTATCCCTTGTTTTAATTGGCTCAGTAAATATATTGCAAGTTATGGTTTGATAATTCTTATTTTGACCATACTTATAAAACTTGTCATATCTCCGTTAACATTTAAATCTTATGCTTCATCTGCAAAGATGAAGGTAATGAAACCTGAGATTGATAAGATAAATGCAAAATATCCGAGGAAAGAGGATGCCATGAAGAAGCAACAGGCAACTATGGCACTCTACAAGAAAACCGGGATTAGTATGTTCGGAGGCTGTTTGCCTATGTTATTGCAGTTTCCTATATTGTTTGCAATGTTCCGTTTCTTCCCTGCCTCTTTTGAGTTGAGGCAGCAGAGCTTCTTATGGGCTACTGACTTGAGCGCATACGATTCTATTCTGACATTACCATTTAAAATCCCAATGTATGGGGATCATATTTCGTTATTTGCATTATTGATGGGTGTTTCTATGTTTTTCTACTCAAAGATGACTATGGGGCAAACTCCTGATAATCAACAAATGGCTGGGATGAAGTTTATGCAGGTTTGGTTTATGCCTATATTTATGATAGTACTTTGTAATAATTTTTCTGCAGGTTTGAGCTACTATTATATGTTGTCCAACGTTTTGACTATAATTCAAAATTGGATTATAAGAAAGTGGTTTGTTGACGAGAAAAAGTTATATGAGAAACTTAAAGCGAAAGCTGATTCAAAGGCTCCTGTTCAAAAATCAAAATTTCAGCAACGTTTGGATTCGGCTTATAAAGCTCAGCAGGAACAACTGAAAAAAAGATAAAATATTTAATGAGTGTTGAGTCTCAAATTCGATGCTTAAATGAGGAGCTGCCGTCAACTGTAAAGTTGGTGGCAGTTTCAAAATTTAAATCTATCGAAGATATAAGTAAGGCTTATAATGCCGGACAGAAATGTTTTGGGGAAAACAGACCTCAGGAATTGGTTGCTAAGGCCTCTGTACTACCTAAAAATATTGAATGGCACTTTATTGGGCATCTGCAAACTAATAAGATTAAGATGCTTTTGCCGTATGTCACATTGATTCATTCTGTGGATTCTGAAAAATTATTATTTGAGATAAATAAAGCTGCTTTCAGTGCTGGTTTGTCAGTTGATTGTCTATTGCAGGTTCATATTGCAAAAGAGGAGACAAAGCAAGGATTTTCACTTGATGAAATTACCTATTTAATAGATCAGCTGGAATCTTTTAAAAATATTAGAATATGTGGACTAATGGGGATGGCTTCTTTTGTACAGGATTCCGGACAGGTAAGAAATGAATTTCGAAGTCTTTTCTCTATTTTTGAGAAAATTTCTAAAGTTTCTGTTAATTCGCAATATAATAAAACGTTATCAGACTTTAATCAATTATCAATGGGTATGTCACATGATTATAAGATTGCAATTGAAGAAGGTGCTACAATAGTTAGGATAGGTAGTTTTATTTTTGGAGAAAGAACTTAATTAGTTGATGTTTATATATCTATTTGGGTGTCAAAAACAAATGTTGCAGGACCAGTAAGATAAACCTCTCTGAATGAAGTGCCACCTATTGGGATAAAATCGACAGCAAGTTTATCACCAAGAGCCTTAATGTCAAATTTTATGTGTTCTCCTATTGCGTCAGCGAATTTTGTGTAATTTTTACATCCGTTAACATATGATGCTATAGATGAAGCTGTCACTCCTGTTCCGCATGCATATGTTTCTGCTTCAACTCCGCGCTCATATGTGCGTACAGATAATCTTTTAGGTTCAATTTGTACAAAATTTACGTTTGTTCCCTTAGGAAATCTTTCTGCCCATCTCCATTTTTTACCTTCAGTGTCCACATCATAATTTGTCACATCATCAACAAAAACGACAAAATGATCTGATCCGGTATCTAAAAAATATCCTTCTGAATGTTTTTCAATAATATCAATATCTCTCATCTTCAGGCGCACAATACATTTATGCTCGCTGTATTCCAGAACTTCTGCCTTATGGTATCCGTCTATTGCTGTAAATTCAAATTTTTTAATTTTTTTATGAGCGGCAAAAGCTACAAGGCAACGTCCTCCATTTCCACACATTGTTCCTTCAAATCCGTCTGCATTAAAATATTTCATTGTGAAGTCGTATTTGTCGCTACTTCCGAGCAACATCATTCCGTCTCCGCCAATGCCGAATCTGCGATCGCATAGATGTCTTATTTGTTTATCATTAAGATTGATATCACCTTTACGATTATCTATAATTACGAAATCGTTACCTGCTCCTTGGTACTTATATGCATGTATCATTTCTTTATCTATTATTTTGAGTTTAATTTTGAAACCATGACAGATGCAATCTTTTCCGAGGCACCTTTCCCCCCTAATATGTTATGTAGTTCAGCGTATGACTTTAACATAGTATCTTTATACTCGCTTTCATTCAAAATCCTGGTAAGTTCTGCAACTATTTTTTTGGGAGTACAGTCGTGCTGAAGCAGTTCAGTGAATATTTGTCTCTTCAAGATTAAATTAGCAAGACTTACATAAGTTATTTTTAATATTCGCTTGGCAACTTGAAATGAAATTTCGTTCATTCCATAGCAGACAACTTGCGGAGTACCTATCAGTGCGGCTTCAAGACTGGCTGTACCGGAGCTGATTATTGCAGCATCAGCTTGTTTTAAAATAGAATATGTCTTGTTAAAGATGACTTTGATTTTACTATCTTGTAGATATTTATTGAAAGTATCTTCTTCTGTAGAAGGAGCGGCGGCTAAAACAAGTTGATAGTTAGAAAATTTTGATTGTGATAATCTTTTTTCTACTTCTACTATTCTAGGCATTAGATATTTTATCTCCATTTTTCTGCTTCCTGGAAGGATTGCGATAATAGGTTTGTCTTCCAATCCAGAACGATTCAAAAAATCTGCTCTACTCTCTATATTGCTAACATCTTGGCCAATACTGTCTATTAAAGGGTTTCCCATGTAAATTGCATCAATTTCCCACTTTTTGAAATATTCAGTTTCAAATGGAAAAATAATAAAAAGTGAATCGACATACTTTTTTATTCTTTTAACTCTCCCTTCTTTCCACGCCCAAACTTTAGGTGCTATATAGTAGAATACTTTTATATTATGTGCTTTTGCAAATTTTGCCATCCTTAAATTAAAACCGGGGTAATCGATAAGAATCAGGACATCTGGATGGTATGAGATAATGTCTGATTTACAAAGTTTTAAGTTTCTGTTTATTTTGCCAAGGTTTATCAATACTTCTATTAACCCTATTACGGCGGTATCCTTATAATGCCGAACAAGAGTTCCTCCTGCCTTGGACATAAGATCTCCACCCCAAAATCTGAATTCGTATTTGGAATCCTCCTTTTTTAGTTCTTTCATCAGGTTGGATCCGTGCAAATCTCCCGATGCCTCTCCGGCAATTAAGTAATATCGCATATATTCATTGTGATTATATAAATTAAAGTGACCAGACTTTTTTTAGCCTTTCTACTTCGTTATAATCAGTATTATCAATTTTGTGCGGTACAATTGAAATATATCCTAGTGCATTCATAGTATGGTCTCCATCTGATTCTCCATTTTCAAGATTTTTGAATTCTCCTGTCATCCAGAAATAATCCATTCCATGAGGGTCCATTCTTTTTTCGAATTCTTTCACCCATTGTCCATCACCTTGATGTGTTATCTTTATTCCTTTTATTTTATCTTTTGGCAGGTCAGGAAAATTAATATTTAGATATATCCCTTTTGCTGGTTGATTATTAAAATATTTCTCAAGTATAATTCTGGTATAGTATTTTACCCCTTCAAAATCAGCATTAAGATCATGAGTGCAGATTGAAAGTCCAATTGAAGGTATTCTGTAAATGGTTCCTTCGGTAGCCGCGCCTAATGTCCCTGAATAAACAGAAGCAATAGAGGCATTTGATCCGTGATTAACTCCAGCTATTAGCAAATCAGGCATTTTACCTTCAGAAATAAAAAGGTTTACTCCCATTTTTACACAGTCGGCCGGTGTTCCGGTAAGAGCGTAGTATCTTATTTTATGAAGAATTCCATCCTCATTTTCTTCTTTAATTTTTTTTAATCTTAATGGAGCATCAAGAGTAAGGGCAACTGATTTGCCTGATTGTGGCTCTTTAGGTGCCACTACGGTAATATTGCCATATTCTCTAAGTAATTGAGAAATCTCATTTATACCCTTTGCTGTTATTCCGTCATCGTTTGTTAAAAGTATTTCTTTTATTGCCATATATTAAATTTAGATGCAAAGATAGTAAATTCACATTTATTTGCTTAAATTTGCATGATTTTTGTGGCTCTTTATGACTATTAGTGAATTGTTCTAAATTGCTTAAAACTTGAAGTTTAATTAAATATTTTTTGAAAAATGGAAAAAATTAAGATTGGTATCAACGGGTTTGGCCGTATAGGTCGTCTGGTATTCAGAGCTGCCCAGCTTAGAAATGATATTGAAGTGGTAGGTATAAATGACCTTATTGATGTTGAATATATGGCTTATATGTTGAAATATGATACAGTTCATGGTCAATTTACAGGTACGATTGCTATTAAAGACGGAAAATTGGTCGTAAATGGTAATGCAATTAGAGTAACTGCCGAAAAAGATCCAGCTAATTTGAAATGGAATGAAGTAGGTGCTGAGTATGTAGTTGAATCTACCGGTTTGTTCTTGACAAAAGAAAAAGCACAGGCTCATATCTCTGCAGGTGCAAAACGTGTAATTATGTCAGCTCCTTCAAAAGATGACACCCCGATGTTTGTATATGGCGTCAATAATAAGAAATATAAAGGAGAAGAAATAGTTTCAAATGCATCTTGCACTACAAACTGTCTTGCTCCTATCGTAAAAGTATTGAATGATACTTTTGGTATTGTTGAAGGGTTGATGACAACTGTTCATGCTACTACTGCTACTCAAAAAACTGTTGATGGACCTTCAGCTAAAGATTGGAGAGGTGGACGTGCCGCTGCTGCCAATATTATTCCATCTTCTACCGGTGCAGCAAAAGCTGTGGGAAAAGTTATTCCTGAGATGAACGGCAAACTTACTGGAATGTCGTTCCGTGTTCCTACAGTTGATGTTTCTGTTGTAGATCTTACTTGTCGTCTTGAAAAAGGTTGCTCTTATGAAGATGTTAAAGCTGCTATGAAGAAGGCTTCTGAGGGTGAGTTGAAAGGTGTCCTCGGTTACACTGAAGATGCTGTTGTTTCAAGTGATTTTCTTACTGATCCACGTACCTCAATCTTCGATGCAGGTGCTGGTATTCAGTTGAATGCTAATTTTGTTAAAGTGGTTTCTTGGTATGATAATGAATGGGGTTACTCAAATAAAGTACTTGAGATGATATCTTACATGAATACTGTTAAGTAGAAAAAAATAACTTATTAAAAAAAGAGAGCGCTTGCGTTCTCTTTTTTTATAATATACGATGAGGAATAATTTATTAACTTTGTGCGAAATACTCAATTAATAATGAAAATAGATTCAATTGGCTTAAAGAAAAAAGTATCGTTAGGCTTTGTTGTTCTCGGGCTTATATTGTTCTTTTCAAGTCTTATTGCCGTATTCGAATTCAGCCGGATGAGCAATCATGTTACAGACCTGATTTCTGATAATATTAAAAGTATAAATACCGCACGTGAACTTCTTACTATAAGCGAAGATTATAATTTTAAATTAATGGCTGGAGTAGGTAGTGAAGCTGTTCTAGATATTTCTCTTATAAATGACGATAATTTTATCTCATATTTCAAAGATTTAAAAAAGACTTTTACCACTGATGAAGAAAAGTTATATGCTGATTCAGTAATATTTGCTTATACTGCATATATGCAAGTTGCAAGGGAAACTGAAACTATCTGGTTACGTAATTATTCCAACAGAAGAGAGTGGTTTTTTGGAAGTTTACAGCCTGTATATAAAAAGTTAAGGAATTATATACAAAAACTGACTTATGTGAGCCAAGATGCTCTTGCAGAAAACTCTCAATCTTTACAGGAAAGTTTTTATCGTAGTATCATGCCTTGTATAGCTGCAGTTTGTGTTGGAATAGTAATAGTATTGCTCTTCAATTATTTTTTAAATCATTATCTTATAAATCCTATTCTTCGTATTTCTAATGGAATACAAAAATATAAGCAGTTTAATAAAAGCTATGATGTAAAAGTGGAAAAAGGTGATGAAGTGTCTGATTTGAATGATTCTGTTAAAGAATTGATAGAGGACAACCAATCCTATAAAAAAAGATTATAAATATATGAATATCCGGGTAATATCAAGGAATATCAGCATAGCTCTTCTTTTTAGCGCGGGATTCATGTTTCTCTCAGTGATAGTGTCAATGCTATATGGGTTTGATTCCTCTTTTTCTCCATTGCTGATAAGTTCAATCTTTACTTTCATTGTGGGGATATTTCCATTGATATTCGTAAAAAAAGAGAAAGATATAACCACAAAGGATGGACTCGCAATAATATTGTTTTCATGGGTTTTATCCTGTATTTTTGGAATGATTCCTTATGTATTATGGGGAGGAGAATTTACTCTCATGAATGCATGGTTTGAAAGTGTTTCCGGCTATACCACAACAGGCTCGACTATTTTGACAAATATTGAAGCTCTGCCAAAAGGATTATTATTCTGGCGTTCTTCAACACATTTCATTGGAGGTTTGGGAGTGGTTGTCTTTATAATGTTGATACTTCCTTCATATGGTTCCATTAAATTCAGAATGAGTAAAATGGAGGTCTCAGATATTTCAAGGGAAAACTATAAATACAAAGCAAATCAATTAGTAAGGGTGGTATTATACGTTTATCTTGGACTTACGATATCACTTATATTTCTTTTGCTTTTTGCCGGTATGCCTCTTTTTGATGCTGTTAATCATGCCTTTAGTACTGTGGCGACAGGAGGATTTAGTATAAAAAACAACTCTATAGCTGCATATTCGTCTGTTACAATTGAGATAATTTTGATGGTTTATATGGTTTTAAGTTCTTTACATTTTGGCTTGATATATTCATCTGTTTTGGGAAGAAATTTACGGCTATTCAAAAATCCTGTTACTAAATTTTATCTAAGCACAATAGTTATATGTTCTTTAATTGTTACTGCAAATTTATTATTTTCCGGGACATATGATAATCTTCCTACCGCATTGAGGGAAGCTTTCTTTTACGTTATTTCTTTAAATTCATCTACCGGCTTTGCTATTTCAGATACAACTATATGGCCTCTTTTTTCATTGCTGATTGTTTCTTATCTCTCAATTCAGTGCGGATGCTCTGGTTCCACATCAGGTGGTATAAAATCAGATAGAGTATGGCTTCTTTTGAAGGCCACCAAATCGCAATTGTTGAAAATTGTCAATCCCAATGCCGTTGTACCTGTAAAGTTTGGAAATCAGATTATTGACAGAGATATGGTTGCTACAACTGCTTTGTTTGTAGTAATATATATATTTATTATGTTTATATGTACTCTTATCTATTCTGTTACTGGTATGGAATTGCCCGATTCATTCTCTGCTTCAATAACTTTGATGGGTAATGTTGGTCCTGGGTTCGGAACGGTAGGCTCAATGGATAACTATTCTCACATACCTTTAGTGGCCAAATTTGTCATGACACTTGAAATGATTATTGGTCGTTTGGGGGTATTTTCAGCATTGATTATCTTTACTTTATTTAAGCGTCGCAGCTAATGTCAGTAAATGATTTTTTTGTAGAAAAAATAATACATAATTTAAATTTTACTCCTACTTTATGTCAAGAGAAATTATTCAGTTCTCTTGCTTGTTTTGTTACTCAAAAGGATGATAGCGATATATTGGTTGTCAGTGGTTATGCTGGGACAGGAAAGACCTCGGCGATTGCCTCTTTTGTTAAAACACTTCATCAATTTCAGTATAAGTATGTGCTTCTTGCCCCAACAGGTCGCTCTGCCAAAGTCCTGTCAAATTTTACTAATGACAAAGCCTATACTATACACAAGCATATTTACAGACAGAAATCATTAAAAGATGGTGTGGGTCAATTTAAACTAAATGTCAATAAAGCAAAAGATACATTTTTTATTGTAGATGAAGCATCTCTTATAACAATTAATGGAGGTACAAATAATATTTTCGGATCCGGAGATTTGCTGGATGATTTAATAACTTTTGTAAAAAATGGAGTTGACAATAAATTGATAATAATAGGGGATAAGGGACAACTTCCACCGATTGGACTCTCTGCCAGTCCCGCTCTTGATCTGGAGTATATGAAAAGATTTGGTAAAATTTTTTTTTCAGAATTGACTTCAGTTGTACGCCAGGCAAATGAATCCGGAATTCTAAAGAATGCTACAATAGTAAGAAACATGATTGAGGGGAATAATAATAGTGTTCCTAAACTCATTATTGATGGGTTTAATGATGTTGAAAATATTTCCGGAGGGGATTTGATAGGAAAATTGGGAGATTCAATCGACAAATTCGGATTAGATAATGTGATTGTACTTTGTCGTTCAAATAAAAGAGCAAATCGATATAATTCCGGAATAAGGTCAACTATACTGTTTAGAGAAGAAAAAGTGACCAAAGGGGATAAATTGATGGTGGTCAAAAATTGCTATCAGTTTCTTGAGAATATTCCCGAATTGGATTTTATTGCAAATGGTGATGTTGCAGAATTAATAAAAATTTCCAAATACGAAATCAAGTATGGAATAAATTTTGCGGAAGCTATTTTATCTTTTCCGGATTATAATGATGTGGAGATAACTGCTAAGGTCATTCTTGATACATTGGAATCTGAGACACCTTCACTTTCTCCTGAAATTCAAAAGCGGCTATTTGAAGGGGTTTATGAAGATTATGCTGAGATAAAAAGTAAAAGAAAAAGGTTTTTGGCAGTGAGGGAAGATGCTTATTTTAATGCTTTGCAGGTTAAATATGCCTCAGCTATTACTTGTCATAAATCGCAGGGAGGTCAATGGCCTTGTGTTTTTATTGATAACCCTTTTTGGAACGAGGAAATATCAATTGATGATTTAAAATGGCTATATACGGCGATAACAAGGGCTGTGAATAAAGTTTTTTTTGTTAATTTTAAAATGAATTTTTTTAAAAAATAAGTTA
>Ga0265297_10004169_pt1 | contig 24215 bp, 29 predicted proteins | sample Munlanlwell13791_FD_192502 | JGI IMG/M metagenome (GOLD analysis project Ga0265297, IMG submission 192502) | Leachate microbial communities from a municipal landfill in Southern Ontario, Canada - Leachate well 137-91 | ecosystem: Engineered > Solid waste > Landfill > Unclassified | place... | reverse complement strand
TAGCCAAACCCTTGGAGGCAGGTACTCAGGGCGTAGTCATGTTCCGCTTGTCTGACCCTGCCGGCTTCTTCTTGCGTTAGGAGATCATGGCGACAGCCGTAGCCAAACCCTTGGAGACAGGTACTCAAATTGTTGTAGGCATCAGCCCTGCTTACCGTAGGGAGCAAGAACAGGAAGACAAATAATAAAAATACCACAATGAATCTTTTCATGGCTGATACCAGTAGGAAATCTAACAGAATAAAGACTTTATCATTAAGAACGGGTTGAGTTTTCCCGATACAAAAAATATAAAAATATAAGGTATAAAAAAACCGCCGCAGCTTTCACTGTGGCGGGTTTCTGTGATTACCATTACTTCGGCTTCGGGGGCGTCGGGTTCCTAGGCATTTATTTACCATGCCTACAAATATTTTCACAAGGAATACCATCATCATCTCCGTCCAAACGCGATAAACTGCATTGAGTCAAATAGAACTTGGCTTCATCGCATGTAGTCATTTGCTTACAATAGCGTTTGCTGCCACATGAAAAGTTCACCGGCATATTGGTTGGTTCTGCTTTTGGCGTGACCTTATTTGTAACACTTCTGTTCTTTTTGTTATGCCGATACTCCCAGGGTGGTACTGGGTTTGAGTCAGACCACAATCCTACTTTGGCTAGACGTGCTTCATTTTCCACTTGTAACAAGGATTGATCGTGCAGATATTGCCGGTATGTCCAAGCCATACCGCGCTTGACCTGTTCTCTATTGGCGTCAAGACCATCCACAAAGATTGTGCCGACCGTGCGACCATATTTATCGATGGTTTCTTTCTCTACCTGGATGTTCTTGTTAAAAGCCATGTCAGACAAGGATTGCTTGGATCGTTGACCGAAAGCCTGGTCGCTCTCAGGTGCATCAATTTGTGCCAGCCTGATTTTTACCTGTTTGTTGGCTTCCATTAACAAGGTTATGGTATCCCCGTCATGAACACCTACAACACGGCCTTTGAGTATTTCCGCTGCACTTAGCAAGCTGGCGTAAAGGAACAATAAGAGAGTCAAGAAAACCGTATGGATAATTTTTAACAGGTTATGGTTGTTAGAGAGTCTAATGGTCATAAAGCTTTAATGTAATTGCTTGTCTTAGTTAAGTTTGATGAGAAAAAACCTCCACATTGTTTTTGAGCTGTACAGTTAGCGCACTCATCCAAGTAATCATTTTTCCAATCACTGATTGATTGTGTTGAGTAACAGCGTATGGGTTCCGGTATCACACATAATGGCGTGTTATAGATGGATACGTTCATGCCAGCCCTAGCCATAGTTTCAACGGCACTTTGTAACTGGTCGCGGTAATCATAAGGGTCAATCCAAAGTCCTTGCAGGTTCGACTTTGCAAAACCCATGATTTCTAAACCCATTAAAGCCACATGATCGACAAATAATAGATTTCTGGCGATGAATTCAGCCAGACGCGGCAATCGACAATAGTTTTCCTTATGTATTACTACACGGATTTCAACCGGAACTTGGCAACGTTTCAAATTTAAGATGCCGCGTATCGTGTCGTCAAAGGCATTGTCAGCTTGCACGATGAAGTCGTGCAGTTGCGAATAGTCGGCATAAAGCGGAATGCCTATCATGACATCATGATGTTTGACCTTGGATACCTTGATAGCTAAATCAAGGTCCTTAAAGTTTCGACCATTCGACAGGATATGCAAGGCAGTGTTGGGTAAATGATTTTTAGCCGCTTGTATCATCCGAATGAAATCATCACCCCACAAAGTTGCTTCGCCACCCGTGATGCCGATTTCGTCCGTGTCTGGATGGATAAGCGGCAATGTCGCCAAAAAATCATCAACCAAATAATGATCGTCAATGTCTTTCGGTGGCTGCGAACACATAATGCAAAACGAGTTGCATTGTTCAGTCACTAAAAACGAATTATGGTTGGCATTTTTACGGTACAACGCATCGATTTTCAAAATGTCTGGATAGAACTTAATGACATCATGTTCTTTTAAATAACGCAGTTCTGATGTTAACCGGATCGTGTTTTCTTTGGCTTCGCACTTTTCATCATGCGCTAACAAAACCAAGCCGAAGTTGTCGGGAATATCACTGGCAGACGACATCAACAGCGTATGTTGAGAACGAAGACCGTGCGGCAAATCTGGATTGGTTGTGATTTTGCCTATAAATGGCTTTTCATGAGTAATGGTTGATAGGGGTTCATTGCCTTTGGAGTGAAGTTTAATCATTAGCGCACCCACCCCAACAAAATTTGTCTGGCTTCTGAGTCGTCTTCTAAAAGTCCGATTACATGTTTAAAGATTTTCATATTTTTACTGCAAAATCCACTTAACGCTTTATTGCCAACAACATCGCCTTGCGTAGCGTAGTGGTACACCGGATCAGTGCCGCAGTAAGGCAAAAATCCACAATCTGAACACATTGGCAGGCTTTCAGAAAGGCTTGTTTCTAGGGTGTCCAGCAACGTGTCAGACAACCAAATATCCTGATAACTGTCAGCGTGAACATTGCCTAAGCGAAACTTTTTATCGCCCATTTCAGCGAGCATGCGAGCTTCATCAGAGGCGTAAACATCGCCATCGTAGTTATAAACAATGGCTGAAATTGCCGCACCAGAAGGCGATTGCAAATCAACATAGCCGGTGCTGAAAGGCGATAGCAACTTATTAACGATTAACTGGGTGTATAGCTCAACAAAGCGATGGCCTTGCTTGTTAATCTCAAGCACATAATCCAAGCCTTCCTTATAAAATTCAAACCAGCGCTCGATGTCGTATTTGTGCGCTTGCTGGTTTTTAACAGCGAAACCATATGGACTTAATGGTCTTAAAAAAATGCAATCAAGGTTACTCTCAAGATAGGTATCAATGATTGACTTTACTTGTGACAAGCTCTTTTCAGTGGTCGTCATCAATGCGCCGATTTTGTCGCGGCCTAAGAAGTTTTGAGCTTTTTTAATACCATCCACGGTCAATCGATAACCGTTTTTGCCTGGGCGTGGTCGATTGCTGTTGTGCAATTCTTCTTGCCCATCCAATGATGTAGATAACTGGATGGAATGCTCTTGGCAAAACGCTAAAACATCGTCATTGAGCAAGCTTAGGTTGGTCGTAATCACGAACTGTAAATCCTTTTGATGCTCAAAATTACGGCGTTTGGCTTCTGTCACGACATATTGAATTAAGCTGTAATTTAATAAGGGTTCCCCGCCTTGGAATTCGATCTTGATAGCGGGTGATGGACTTTTAAATACTAAATCCAAGGCTTTGTTAGCCGTGTCTTCCGACATATCGAAAGCGTGTTTATCATCAGTCTGCCGTGATACTTGGCAATACTGGCAGGTATAATCACAGCGCAATGTGACCACGAAAAGGTGCAACGCTGTGAACTGTGCGATACGTTGGGCTTTGGTTCGATACTTCAATGCCAGCAAATCGATTGCGACATTGGAGTCATCATCAAACAGGAAATGTTTTGACTTCAAATCATGGTAAAAGTCGGTATCTGCACCGACTTGTTTTCTGACAAACGCCTCAAGCTTTGGCCTATCGACTACTAGATATTCGCCGACTTCATTGCTCAACATGTAACGTCCGTCATCAAGTGAGGCGAATCGAGAAGGGAGCAAATGATAGGCGAGGTTTTTAGCCTGGTTGAAATCGTCAACCAGTTTAAATTTCTTGCCTAGCAAAGACATTACTGGATTAACCCTGTATTGGAAAAAGCATTAGCCAGAATTAGTGTCCTTACGTTGGCTGTCTCTTTTACCAAGGTATCTCGTAAATCTTGATCTAAGACTTCGTTTTTTATTTTCGCTAACAGGTCATCGTTAGCGCTGGTGTGAATCTTGACAGTTACATCGCTATCTTTTAGATGAATATCAAACGAACACTTATCAGAGAACCGATAAAGCGCTCGTTTGATAGTTTCAATTGAAAAGACGCGAACATCAAAGTTGAGTTCGTGTTCTTTCATGTATTAATAGCGTGATGATGCATGCGATGCGTGTGATGCGTGTGATGCGTGTGAGCGGTGAGCAGCTACAAACAATCCGCCATTTTCACTTGGCTTATCCAAAACGAAAGGCGATTGTGTAGAAACTCGCTCGATAGTGATTTTAGCTTCTGACATTTTTTCTGAAACGGTTTGCGGCAGCGCCGCAGAGGCATCAGCCGCAATGGTAGCCGCTAAAATAGATAATGAAGTTAAAAAGCTTTTTTTCATATTTCCCCCTTTGTGAATGTAACCAGATTAAACCATTCTAGTATCTGGCATACGCCGTGACAAATCAATTTTTGTTATCTTCTTTGCCTTGCTAAGCCCGCCAATCCATAACCTGCTTGGTTGCGACTTCCGGCATTTCTTTATGTTTTAACACTTATAGGTTAAAAAAAGTCCAAAGATCGCTTTTCAAACTTATCCAGAAAACGTTCGTTTTTTAGACAAACCACCTTCATATGACTTCTTCAAGTTATCCACAAAACCTGTGAATAACTATGTCTTTAACTTGTCACATTTCCCTCTAACTCTACGTCCTATATGGAATTAAGTTAAATTGATCAAGAATTGGTCAGATGTCTTACACAACAGATGATATGTTAAATTGCCAGGATAAATTATTAATTATTCTTGCAGATTTATTTAGAAAGTTGCAAAATTTATTCAGTCTTCATTGTTAGAAAACCGAGATTACTATGAGCGCATCCACTGACACTATCGATACCGCTATGGCGAAACGCATGGTTGAGGCGTCCGCGATTCGCGGCGCATCGATTATCGGCCAGGCCGGAGGCTGGGCCGTCATGCTTAAGCTGGGGATTCAGGAAAAGCCGTTAGGCGTTCAACGCAGTACCAAGCCGCGCTTGTGGCGCAGTTTGGATAGCTGCGTCGAGTATCTGCGCAATGAACTAAAAATATCGAAAATTGACCTGCTGGATTCGAGCAACTTTAGCAAGGTGAAGCTGGCCGGAAAATCCCGACCTGATGCCGCTGCGCGTATGCGCCGCGCTTTTCAAGCCGCCGATCATGACGCATGGTTCCGGGAACAAGTCGAGCAAGGGTTAAAAGAAGCCGACGATCCCAATGCGGTTTGGTTTCCTCATGAAGAAGTTGTCGCTGATATGCAGCGGCAGCGTGAAAGCCTGATAGCGCGCATCGGGAAAACGAAATAATGCGGGTAGTCTGGCTGGAGAATGCCAGGGCCGCCCGCGAGGCCGCCATCGAATACATTGCCCAGGAAAGTTTGACGGCGGCATTAAGCCAGCTTAACGAGATTGAGCAACAAACCAGCCGGTTGGCCGAGTATCCCCAATTAGGCAGAGTCGGACGAAAAAAAGGGACACGGGAGCTGGTGATTAACCGGACGCCGTTTATCGCGATTTACCGCATTAAAGGCGGTTACATTCAGGTTTTTCGCTTCCTGCATGGCGCTCAGAAGTGGCCGTAAATGGCCGCTGAGAAAGCTCGCGTATAATGCATTATACGGCTCGCAAACTATTGATTTACAAGTTTTGCTATTAAGTTATTGATGAGTTATATTAACGGCCATTAAAGGCGCTAGGGTTTTCGAGGGAAGAGGACGCTATCGCCCTTAAGGAAAAAAACAAGAACAAAAAAGAAAGCCCCTGGCACTTATGAAGTCGCTCATATCTTGGCGGACGTGTCGACTTCATAAACACGCAGGGGCGTAATTACGGGAAAAACTTTAGCACAATGTGTATACATTATCAAACTGATTCCTCCAATATAACGAATCGCTCTTACGACACTGGCCGCCAAGAAGACAGGCTATGTGTCCAATAATCTAACCTTCGGCAACCGTTGCGGACATAGCCCGGGCGCTCCCCGGTTCTTTTTAGCGCCGGAAAAACACGCTAAACGCCCTGAAATCTTGCGCCGCACTCAAGTTGCAATTCAAGACTATTTTAGAAAGCCCGAAATCTTACCGCTATTAAACGCAGCTAATCAGTCTAATCGTCAGCAGCGCAGCGAGCGCCGCGAGGCTTGCATTGATATTCTTGCCTGTATCTTGCATTACACCGATCTGGTCACGCTTCGTGTGGCAATCCCCCAGGCTGACGGCACGACCGCTGGTCTCACTATGCCTTACCTGGCTACCTTATCGGGCTTAGGTGAGCGCCGGGCCGAGCGAGCTATTCACGACCTGAAAGCGGCGGGTATCATTACAGTTCATCCGATTTGCGTAAAGCTCACCGATACTGTTTATAAAGGACTGGCCGCGATCCGCACCGTCAGCAGGCATTTATTTACGGCCCTAGGCTTCCATGACTGGCTACGGCACGAGCAACGCAAGGCCAAAGAACGCCGGTTAAGTAAACTTGAGAAAAAGCGTCGCAAAGCCTTAGCTAACGTCCAAATGGGGATCAATGCGGCCAACCTTAACACGCCTGAACGTACCGGCCATATGGCATCAGCAGCGGAGCATATTGCCTCTATGAAGGCGGCTCTAAAGCGCCGACCACCGCCCGCCTGAACATACGCCACCACAGCCTTTAAAAAAACGCGATCCTGAACGCGTATGGCCTCCTATTGCCCGAATAGAAAGCAGACTATCACCAAAGCGCTTTTAAGCGGATTTTACCCCTTAAAATACCCTCTATTTCCCTTAATCATTGCCGAAAAACAGCAGATCCACCCACCATTAACACTCTCTTAAGTCGCATAAAAAAATTAAGTGTCGGGAACCTGTGAATAAGTCAAAGCCCTTAAAACTTAAGTGTCGGAGACTAAGCCGTTTAGTGTCGTAACTTAATCATCTTTTTCTTACAGAACCCCTGTAAGGAGTTCGCGGTTAGTTTTTGATAAAAGCAAAAGCGATAAGGAGTTCGCGGTTAGTTTTTGATAAAAGCAAAAGCTATAAGGAGCTTCGCACTTTTTTGATAAAAGCGATCCGCCTCTACAGGATATTGGAAATGGAAGATATGCCTGCCTAAAAAGATCATGCCTTTTTATGCCGCTATAAATCGTTTTAATACAGTCACAGTACCAATAGGCCAGGAATATTAAAACCGAAGGCTTAGGTTGCACATGGTATCACAAGATCATTTAAAAGCGGTTTACGCCAGGTAGAGGGGTGATGTCGATCTTACGACAATGGATGAACTTTAGCGGCTAAAATTTGATTTTAGCCGCTAAAATTTTTAATACCTTGGAATGATTTGTTTATGTAGATCGCGGCTTACGCGAATATTGGTCTTTGTCAGTCTTTAAAGCGGTTGAATAGGCTATCGAAGGGGATTATTGGCTTATATTCTCGATCTTGGCTTTATACATAAGAAAAGCGGTTACGCCAAGATGAAAAGGCGGGCTTACGCTCGATGAGGCGTTAGCCAGGGCGGCCATAAGCTGTATGCTGAGTAATGGGTTGTATAAAGTGTATAAAGGTTTGTTTTTGTATGTAATGTATGTATAATACATTATACATTACATACAAAGGAATACAGAAATGGCAATCACCAAAGAACAGATCATTGAAACCGCAGAAGCCTTGCAGGCGAAGGGTATCAATCCCACTATGCAGGCGGTTCGTGATGCTATGGACGGCAAAGGATCATTTGCGACTATTTCCCCTGTTTTGCGGGCATGGCGGGATTCTAAGTCGCAGCGGGCCACGGTGGCGCTTGATATGCCAGGCGAAGCCAAAGCGGCTTTAGAGCGGGCCGGGACGGATCTGTGGCGGATCGTCACCGCTCTGGCTACGGAACGCCTCACGAAAGTCCAGGAGGAAGCCGAAACGGCCGTCAATGGCGCCCAGGCGGATCGTGATGAAGCTCTAGCTGAAATCGAGCGGTTAGAAGCTGGGATCGAGCAGACAGATGGCGAGCTGGCCGAAGCCCTAGCAGCCAATGAAGTGTCTACCAATGCTCTCAATGACGCCTTGGAGGAAATCCGTGCGCTAGAAATCCAACTGGCCGACAAGGCCCGCATCGAGGCCGATAACACGCGGTTGATGGCTGAATTAGCCGAACTACGCACTGAAAACAAGGCACTGGTTGATGAAAAATTCGTGTTAGTCGGTCAGATGAAAGACGTTGAAAACGCGCTGTCACGCACTGAAAAAGAACTGGCTAAGACATTAGAACAGCTTAATGATAAAGACGGCCAGATTAAGGAAAAAGACGTCCAGGCGGATAAATTACAGGCTGAGAACAACACCTATAATTTGCAGACGCAAAAATTACAAATCGCTTTGGATGCTTCTGAAACCAAAGCCGCCGAGCTAAAAGCCGAAGTGGCAGACTTGAGAAAAACCATTGGCGACAGGGAGCGAGAAGCGGGGGCGCTGGCCGGGGAATTAAAGGCCGTTACAGCCGAGAACAAAGAGCTGAAAGGGTTGAAGGTCAAAAAGCAATAAAGCTTATTGTGTATGTATACCCGTATACCTTTATTTGTGGTATACGGGTATACTTATGATAAGTATGTTATTTTGCGTTATCTTTGGGCGAATCTTATCCCCTTCTTATCCAAGTCGATTTTCCGCCCATTTTTAAAATCAAAATAACTAGGCCAATGCAAACAGCGTCAAGCAACATATCTTCGGACGTAATGCGGTGGTACCCCTGAGATGTCATGAAGACTGGGAATAAAAGAAAACAAATAATGAGCAAAGGGAGCCGCCCCCAGGTATTCAACGCTATGGTTTTAGAGGCTCCGCAACAGTGACAAACGGTAGCGCCAGGGTTTAATTATGATTTGCAAAATGGGCATTGAGACATGAAGTGTTCCTTGTTATGTATTAATGTATACCTGTTATATGGTATACATGTATAAGTGTATCAGGCGATTGGCTCTTTATTATATTTTTTGAACAGGTCGTTTATTGCTTCTTCGAGCAATACTTGCACTGTTTTACCCTGCTCTGCAGCCAGAACTTTGAATTGCCGTTGCGCTGGTTCGCTGAAATGTCCGCCCAACATTTTAGTTCCCACTCGCCCCGCTCTTTGTTTTGGCGTTACCGCTTCTGTGGTTTGAGTTGTGTTGGGTGTTGGGTGTTGTGCCTGCACGGCTTGAGATAAAAGAGTGCGTTTGGGTTTTGCGGCCATGTGTTCAATTCCTATATTTGTATAATGGTATACAGATATACCTGTATAGTGGTGTTATTTCATGCACCATCGGTAAAGCGCCATAATCTCTTTTGCTGCCTTGCCTTTGGGGTCGTATTCGTTGACCGCCCGGCCATCGTTTAATGCATCTGAGTAGGCAACACGGTTATAAATGGCAACTGGTGCAATCGCGCACATTCCCGCTAATGCATCTCTGGCTTCCTGCTCGCGGTTGCCGCTTGTCGGAATCCCATTCAACACAATAGCTGCGGGCGTGTTAGTGAGTTTCAATGTATCGAGCGTTGACTGAACCGCATTAATATCGAGAACCGATGGACGGCATGGAATTAACACCAGGTCTGCGAATTGTGCTGCCATAGCGGCGGCTTTGTTTGAATGCGGGGCTGTATCGATTAACAGCAGGTGTGTTTTGAGTTCAGTGGCTTGTTGTTTCAGTGATGCTAATTGTTCTGGCGTAGAGGCAAGAACATCGGGCGTTTCCATTTCCCGGCTGCGCCGCCAAGCAACAGTAGAACCCTGCGGATCGAGATCGAGAACAACGGTTGATTTTTTATTCAGCTCTGCACAAACGGCTAAGTGAACGGCTAGGGTTGTTTTTCCGGCCCCACCTTTTTGACTAACAATTGCGATTGTTTTCATATGTGTACCTTTATAATGGTTTACATGTTTAAGTGTATACCACTATACAATAATACTCAACAACAAGTTAGATGGTATTCTTGTATACGTATATAAATCGAAGAACGAGAAGCATTGTTGAAATTGACGGCTGACGCAAGCCGGTATAGTCTAGCCTGTAGTGGAGTGCTGGGGTCTGAAAATACCTGGTGTTTAGGGGGTGGCCACAATCGAAGTTACAGCTTCAATTGTGGCCTTTGAACATTGTGTTTTTGTTTAAGCTGCTATGCTGTCAACCCAGTTTTCCACTGCCTTAGAAGTATGTTGTAGTGCCATGCAAACCCTTTTTTTTAGCACTATATAAATCTTTGTGTGCAATGGCTTAGGGCGTTTAGCTTTTTCCTGCTCGATGTGGTTTACCACATATCTATATTTTTTCTTCAGATGATCGATGTCTTCTTGCATCGTTTCATCACCTCGATGCTCCAATTGGTAGTGCAAAAGCTGTAGGGTGTTGCTTAATACTTCCTTCGCTCCTATTACGGCTCGGGAAGGTTTGCTTACTGTGTGACCAACCTGAGCTTCTACCGCAGCCAGCAAAGCAATTTGAAGGTTAGACATTTGCTCAAGTAGTTCAGGTGTTATTGCTGTTTTCATATTTAGTTCTCCGGTGTTGCTGAAATATTTATTTCTTACCTTTGTTCACAAATGAGGCTATCTCAGATTCGGGATCAAACGCTTGTTCTGTACCAGCCGAAAGGCTGTTGTCAGCACCAATAGCTGAGTTGTAAGCTGCATCATTGCCCTTAATGGCTTCTGAAACTTGGCCGGGTATTGTTTGGCTAACACGCTCTTGAAATTGAGCTTTCATATCTGAGGCTTTTGTTTGGGCAACATCACTAACGCCTTGAGTAAGCCGTGAGGCGATATTGCTCAGCTTGCTAGTTCCTTGTGGGTTGCTATTATTTGACTGCCAACCGGTATTGTTATCGCCCATTACTTGCTCTAACGTGGTTCCGGCACCACTGGTGGTGTTCTTACCACTGCGTATTGGGCCGTCATTATTTGTCAGGTTATCTCCTTCGGGTATTGTGGAAGCGGCATTAAGCGCATCAGCAACACCTGCGGCGTTGGCAGCTCCTGAAAGCATGGCTGAACCGCCAGCAGCTATAGCCGCCTGTGCTAGTGCTGCACCGGTTATTGCAGCGCCGCCACCAAAACCGCCAATACCTCCACCGCTTATACTGGCTCCCGAGATGATTCCGCCTATCATGGGAGGAACTTTTGCTACCAGAAATAACAACGCAATACAGGCGACTAGCAACACTCCCATTTCTTCGGCATTGAGTGTGCCTCTATCCATATCGCTATAGAAGCTAGTCAGTAAGTCATTGCCGATTCCAATGAGTAAAGTCATTGTCATCAGCTGCAAACCGAAAGCAATAACGGTTTTTAAGTAGTTAATCATTATGTCTCTGGTCTGGGATATTGCTCCGAATCCAAGCACAATCGACCCTGCATAAGCTAGAATCCAGCCACTGATTAACAACAACATCGTATTTACAGCAATGAGCGTTAATACTACAAGGATTCCGAGACTTAGCACTACTGAGACAAAACTCTGAATTGGACTCCAACCTGACAGGTTTTTCACAGTTAAATGCCAAATGTCAAAGCCCATGTTGACAATAGATGTCACCGCTAATTCTTTACCTGTTCCTGATGCCTCGCCTCCAATTATGCGCATGGAATCTATGATTGACATCGCATATTCAGGGCCTTTTTCCATGAACCATAAGGATATGCCTCCATAGAATGAATATTGAAGCAACGGAATAGTGAAGTCACTAAAATCCGTTTTAGCGGCGGACTGGCTTGTTCCCAAAAACGTAAGGACAAGACCTATAGGCGCTAAAAGAAAAAATAGATTTTCTGCATGAAGGCGGATTGTTTCAGCCCATTTGCTCGCGCTATCAGCGAATTTGGTTATCACTTGGTCTAGTATTCCGTCGCTTGTCAGCCCTGCCGATGCACTTACCGAATAGGTTAATAAAAGTGATACCAGTACGACCGTTTTTTTATTAATTTGCACAGGATCACCACTTCTTATTGTTGGTCGGGAGAGTGTCAGGGATGGCTCCAGGCTTGGTAAATGCTTCAAGTGCACAGTCCTGTTGTTCTTGTTTGTTGCGTGGGTTATTGCAGTCACGTTCTTGTTTGTCTTTTTCCTCCCAGCAGCCTGACAGCATTGCTACAAACATAATTAGAGTAAGGATTTTTATAGATTTCATAGGTTCACCATTTTTTTGAGTTAGTGGGTAATGTGTCGGGGATCGCTCCAGGTTTGGTAAATGCTTCAAGTGCCGCCGCTTCTTGCGCTTCCTTGTCGGCCAACGCCATATTGCGAGTAGCAATTACATTTTGCTGAGCCGCTAACAGAGCGCGGATCTGCAACAGTTGGTTAGCTTGGTGGCTTGCAAGTTGATTTGCATAACCTAGCGCTTGCAAATGACCTTCGGCCCCCTGGGCGGCAGATTGCAATTTTTCCAATTGCTTAGCGTCAGCTTCCATTGCGTCTTGTTGTGTGTCTAACCCTCTGAAAAGCGCATCTGTAGCCTTTTTTTGGGCTTCGGAACCCAATACTGTCGATTCCTTCATGTTTGCCCACTCAGCGGCAGAACATCCGCCTGACGAATAACAAGGAGAGTTGCGATAAGTCGCCGTATCCTGGAACTTTGAAAGATATGAATCCATACTGCCTACTTTGTTTTTGTAGTAGCTCAGTGTGTCGGTCATGCCTCGCAATTTGTTCATGGTTGAAGTGGCTTGATCCCATAGGTTAGTGGCGGGGGCCAGGGTATTAGTCACCATGTTTTCGTATTGTTTGACCTCATTTTCCAGCTGCTCCAGCTGTGTTGCATATTCACGCAGCTGGGTAGTGTATTGATCTACCTGTTGTAAGCTTTGCTTAACTTCTTCCATTGCACTCAGCATGTTTTGCGAGAAATTTCCGCCGTCATAAACCGGAATACCAGCACGAGCGGGTAAAGCGAACAAGCAGGAAATAATCATAAGTATTTTTTTAAACATTGTTATTTTCCTTTTTGGGTTGCATATTCTTCTTTTTTCATCGGATTACCTCTTGGGTGAGTTGGCTGTAATCTAATGCCTACGTTCAGTTGTTTTAGCTTAAAAGTTTCTCTAAAAGGGTGATGCAAGTTACACCTGTTATTCCCCCAATGATTCCCCCTATGAATGCATACATGAATTTTTCCATCAAGCCATGCTGACTTTGCTGTATTGAACTCAGGATGCTTTTTACGGGATTGGTGAATTCAGTTTTAACCGTGTTTTCATACGCTGCAATAGTTTTGTTAGTAGCTTCATTTACATTTTTTTCGAAATGTTGTCTTGCAGCTTGTATCTCTTTATCCAGTTGTGCGCGGCTTTCTTCGAGCAGGGTTTCGGTATAGGTGTCGGCCTTCAGTTTATAGGCTTCACCGGCTTTATCGAGTAATCCAATAATTTCAACTAACCGTTGCGTCGTTTCTTCGGTTTGACTCGGTAATATGTCTTTCAATAAATCAACAGCTTTAAGCAGTAAGCCCACATCGCCAAGTATTTCGGCCAGTAGCGCGTCCCTTTCTCCGTGTGAGAATTCGGCCATCTTGCCCCCTATTTGAACAACGTTTTGAAAACGCTATCTAGTTCTTCTGTTACCCCGGCTGCCAGCCGTTTAATAGCGATTAGTTGAGCAATTCGCAGCTTTTCGGCTTGATCTGTTGTTGCTGAAAGCTGTGCTTTCAAATCAGTTGGGTCGTTGAGAATAGCGCCAATACTCTGTTCAGAGCCTTTGATCTTTCCAAAAATATCATTCACATGAATAACGGCATCAGGTTTCAGCATGAAGTTCTTTTCGTTGGCGTGATACTCGAAAAGACTAGAGAAAGCGCGTTCAGGCACTTCGTCCAGCTCGACCATGTTAAAGACCAGGCGTATTTTCTTGGCCGGTATTCCTATATCCGCAAGCGCCTCTAATGTTGATATGGTATCGCGTTGCTGTTTGGTTTTTGAAACAGTGGGCACAACGTAAAAATCAAAGTCTTCATGGCTGCCACGGTACTGCTTCATGAGATTAACGAAGTCTTCAACGTTGGAAGCGCCGATATCAACAACAGCGTCATCCATTAGGGCCAGTGCTTCAAGTAATTCGCCAAATTGTTTTCCACGCATTGATTCATCTTGCGTGCCGTCCGAGTTGATACTCTCGACCGCAATTATTTGGGCATCCTTTAGACGTGGTGCTAGAAAGTGTCTTGCGACGGTGCTTTTCCCTACGTTTCCGGAGAAGTTTATAACGGCTATTTTCATTTTCATTCCTTAAAGTTGTTCAAAAAGTGGTTGGTAGTAAAGCCGAGTGTTTTAGTTGTCCTTGTTCTCCTTACCTTTATTCAAAAGTCGCTGTGCAAGCGAGTTTTTTGGTGACTGGCTCGTGTATTTATCGGCGACAAGTTCCCGTCGCTGTTTATCCGTTAAGCCGGATAAGTCCGCCTCTGGCTCATTCACTTTAGATTCGGATGAGCCCACGTTTGTACTCACCTTTTCTGACGTTGGAACCGTTGGCGGGGTTGTGTCGTCGCGGCTCTTTATGAACTTCCGTACAGCTTCCTGTGAAACTTTCACGTTATTGGCGGCTAACCAATCGCGGATCTGCCAGTTTGCGTACCCTTTTCTCTTCAGTTCAAAAATCTGCGCATGAAAAGGTTCTAGCTTCGAACGTTTTGCCTTTGGCTGTGTCGTTCTCTCAAATTCATCTATATCCATTTTTTGTGACCTTTGTTTTAAATCGATCATCCTACCTTCTTTTAGATGAGGCAACAACCAAATACAACTAAACGCAACAAATAATACAGCATTTTAAAGCTTTTTACAACTAAATAAATCTTTAAACAACTTAATACAACTAATTATACAACTTTATACACGCGTAATTGCAACTAAAGCCAGCCTTAATTTTTATTCTGGCGTTATAACTAGGCACGTCGGATATGTTTACAAGCTGCTACGCAGCTCGTAAAATATCCACGTGCCAAAGGGTGCCCCTTTGAAACCCAACAGAAAAAAAGCCGGCGCTACGCGCAGATAAAAACAGTGGCCGGCAACAAACCCAGGAGGCCGGATTATGACCAGCAAAAAAAAGGCGATTGCCAAAGAAAGGCTAACCCATCCCGTTAGCTTCAGATTGACTGCCGCCGATCATGCCGCCTACCTGAAAAAAGTTGAAGCTTCCGGCATGAAGCCATCTGATTTTTTCCGTGATTGCGTCCTGGGTAATAAAACCCAAATTATTGCCCGTCCTAAATCCAGCGCCGATAAAGACCGGATTATTTACCTGTTCAATAAAACCAGTAACAACATGAACCAACTGGCACATAAAGCCAATGCCGCCCATTTGGCCGGTAGTATCTCCGAGGCGACCTATTCCGGCATCCTGGCCGTGCTTCAAATCATCGCCCAGTTGATGAAAGCCACTATAAAAGATGCTGATTAGAATCACAGGCGGCAACGGTGGCATTGCCGAATACTTGGTTAGCGGCCAAAAGCACGACCGGGAAATGTCCCGCGACGAACTGGATGAGCGCGTTATCCTGGACGGGGATCTGGATCTAACCGATACCATCATCAAAGGCATGGAAAAAGAGGGTGAGCGATATTTGCATATCACCTTGGCGTTCAAAGAAGATTTTCTAACCAACGAAACCCTTAAAGACATCACTGATGACTTCAAGGCGTTCTCGATGACTGCCTTTGATGCTGATGAATTCAATTTTTATGCTGAAGCCCACTTACCAAAGATAAAAAGCTACGCCAACCGGAAAACCGGCGAGTTAGTAGAGCGGAAGCCCCATATCCATATAGTGATTCCGGAGAAGAATCTATTATCTGGCCAGAACCTAAATCCGTTCGGAAAAGTAGATCAACAGACAAAATTTCTTGAAGCGTTCCAGGAACACGTCAACGCAAAGTATGGCCTAGCCAGCCCGAAAGATAACCGGCGTATTAAATTCACCGATGAAAGCGAAATTATAAGCCGGTACAAAGGCGACTTGTTCCAGGGCAGTGCTAAGACATTTAAAGAACGGATTTTGTCGGACGTGCTTGATCGACAAATCAGCGACTACGACAGCTTTAAAGACTTGCTGGCCGAGCATGGGGCAACACGCACACGCAACGCTGGAAAGGATAACGAATATCAAAACGTCAAACTGGCAAACCAGGCGAAAGGCATCAACCTAAAAGATTACGTCTTCAGCCGTGAATTCATCGAGAAGCCGGAGGCCGATAAAAGGCTATTTCTAGCCGACGAAGTCCGGAAGCAATACGACAGCCAGCAAGCGCCACGAGTGACGGCGCCGGAGCTTACCGCCCGGCTGAAGGAATGGCACGAAGTACGTGCGCCAGAACTGAAATACATCAACAGCGGAAACCGCAAGCTATACACCCATTATCGTGGCGCAGAGCGCGACGTTAAGAAGGCAATTTTAGCCGACCGTGCGACCGCTTTTTATTCTAGGCATCGGAAGGAGAACACGAATGAGCGAGAACCCACAGCAATTAGAGGACGATCTGGAGGCCGCAATGGCGGCTCTGGACACGCCGCTACCAGAGGCAACTCTGGATCTCGAATCGCCGAACTCATCCCAGGGGGAGGACTTCCCGGTAAGCCCAACATTGGAAGGGTTGGACGAAAGCCGCCGCCTCAAAATAAAAACCGCTTGCGAAGCTTGTCCGAACTCGGTGTGGTTCGCATCGCCGGACGAAGTGAAGTGTTATTGCCGAGTGATGTTCCTAATCACATGGAGCAACAAGGAGACAAACCAGATAACGGCTTGCGACGGGATGTTCTTGGGGCAAGAGTAGAACTTTCAGAGCATGAAGTAAGTCAGGCGGAACCGAAACCGCGCGACATTAGGATCGCCGATAATGTGACCGGCCAGCTGGCCGCTGAACAGCGAGAACGAGCAACTGAGGCCAAGGCAGCGACTTTGAGCGAGTTCGCGCAGATCAAGCGAGAACTCGATGCTGGCCGATTGCTTGCTCACTTGAGCAAAACGCACGGTGTCATTCCTGAAAGATACCAAGTTTCAAAAGGCCAGGATGGTGGCGACCGCATCAAGGCCGGTACCAGGAATTTGAATGTGTCCGATTTTCTTACTCAAGAAGTGCGCTTATCGTTTAGTGAAGCGGCGCCGATTTTACGGAAGGTGTATGCCGATCAGGTAGGCCGCGAGGTTATTGAGGCTAGACCAGCGCCACGGCGTGAACTATGGGAGGCTTTCAGAACGGCTCAGCCCGACCAGACTAAACTGAAGGCCAAAGAGTGGGAGGCGCAGCGCCAGGGCGAGCGTGAACGTCGCGCCCAGATCCGGAACGCTTACCAGGCGCAACGCCGAACCATCAAGAACAATACGCGAAAATCACCCCTTGAACGCAAGGCGGCGCTGTCGATCGCCAGCATGAAGCGCGTTACTGAAGATATGGCTTTGCGCGAAATAATAGTCATCGAGCGGAAACAATTGAAGGAACGGCAAAGCTACCAGGAGCGGTACCGGGCGTTTCTGGCCGAACGGGCGAACAACGGTGACGAAGCGGCCTTGGCCGAGTTGCGCCGGCAGCGTGGCACGGCTGGAACGCCTAAAGGAGTAAATAATATTGAAAGCAGTGCTACGTACGGCGAGCAAGCTAAATCGGCACCTATAGCATCTGATTTGGTCTATTCAATAGACCGAAGCGGTAATGTCACTTATTATGCTGATGCAACAAAAAGCCGCGCCCTGGTCGTTGATTTAGGCAAGCGTGTAACGGTGGCCGCAGCCAAAGACAGTTTAGCGGTCGAGGCTAGTTTACGCTTGGCCGTGCAGAAATTCGGCCCGACTTTGAGAGCCGATGGCAGTAAGGAATTTCAAAACCAGCTGATTGAGGCGGCTTTTAAGACGGGTTTGCGAGTGGAATTTAGCAATCCGGACATGAATGCCGAGTTGCAGCGGCGCCGAGCCGAGCGTGAAGACCTTCAGGCCCGTGGTCGGGCTTTCATTGAAGCCGAGCGAGAAAAGGCGGTGGTTTCTGGTCTGGTTGCTCCGGCGTTGGATATTGCAAAGAGGCCGGAACCAGGGCGCGATAATCAGCAGAAAGTATCACCACAACGACAGCCCAAGCCGGATAAACCAAGAGGGCCAAGGCGTTAAATGGGCAGTTGGTTTTTGGTATCAAGAGCTATTAAGGGCGTTTAACGCCAATAAATGGAACATTACTGTAATTTTTGGAACTCAACACATAAAATGCGAACACCTTTTTTCATTGCTAAGTATTACATTGAGCTGTGCAAGCTCAAGTACAAAGTCAAGACCTCAACGAGGCCATCGCCTCCGAACTTAATCAGCGTAGACTCATCCCGAGCCATTTGGGAAGTTCCTATTCCTGGTCAGGTCAGCCGATTCATGTCGACCAAGTCTGGCGCTATTGACGACGAGTTTTTCGTTGTGAGAGTGGATACGGAGGCATTCTATTACACATGGTTGAAAAGCAGCCCAGCGATTTCTGACCAGCATGGTGCCGACTGCGTTCTACGTTCTGATATGCCGAGAGACTATAAATATAATGATGCAATCGACGGGTTTGCAAACGGTAAAGAAAACCCGGTTCCACTCGCGCATGTTGATGCACATATGGATAAAGAACACGCGCGCATTGGATTTATCAATGGCATAACGAGATCATTTTGGCTAATTGTAAATCGCGCACCTTCATTTCCAGTGATGGTGCATGGTCGTGAATCGGCCGAACTACTCAATCAGGTAGTTGGCCTAGATGCTGCGCCTATGTCTTTTAGTGAACTCTTTAATACCTCCAATTAGAGGGTATCAGCAGTGAATGAGGATAGCAAAAATATGAAGCGAGGCTCTACAGTTTCCATAGTCTCATACTTATCTAGCATCGCGTCCCTGAAGGTTTTCACCCATGCCGCCATTTTTATCCCCTCTTCATCTTGGCAAAAGAGAGGGGGAATAAAATCATCCGGTAACTCTCCTCCATAATGTATTTTCCATGCGTGAGATAAAAGATTCATATCCTCTTCTATGGCTTCCATATTTGGGTATGGGTTTTCTGGCATCATCTCAACGCGAGTGGCTCTAACACGTTTTAGGTGCCGTTTTCTTTGTCGTTTCGCCAGCTTGTCTTTGCGTTTCATGGGCTCATAGTTAGTGAGTGATTATTGCTAGAGAGTTTCAAAAACGAAAATCTTTTCATCGGGGGCCGGCAGGTTCATCTTGCTCCTGCTGCTGCTCCTGTTCGCTTTCGGGCTCAGGCTCAGGCTGAGGATCGACCATTCCTTGAGCTTTAGCGGCTGCTATCAATTCAGCAGCCAAAACAACATCAAAGACTGGTTGCCCGTTCCATGTCACGCTCCAGGTCTGCGAGGCGGCATCCCAGTAAAATTTAACTTCGCCTTTGTCGCCGTTGGTATTATTGGGGCGTAGCTTTTCCATCGGGAAGGTATAGGTATTTGTAGACATTTAACATATCTCCTTAGTTATATTTCTTCTTGGTGTGTTCACTTATGTACGTCGCATTAAAATGACGTTTTGATTTTGCTATGATGGTAGTAGAGATACGCTAACCCAATAGGGGCGATAAAGATCGCCATGCTCCAGCAGAGCAGCATAGTGAATAATTTCGCAACAAGCATGAGAAGGCCGTTAACCAAGAAAAAGTTCTTCCCTATAATAAAATTCACGATGCTTTCGTAGACAAATCGAGAATAGGGATACAAAAGCGTGTTGATCAACATAAAGACGACCATGCCGATCTGGATTGGGTTTGTTCCTTTGCTCGCCGTGTAATAAACGAACGCTGGAAATATCAGTCCAAACAAGAGTTGACGGAGGTAATATTGAAGGGATAAACCGCCGAAGGTTTTTGCGATCACTTGACGCATAAGGTTCTCTTTTGAAGGTTATAAAAATATCTAATATATTTTGGTTTTCACTCTAGGGTCAATGCTTATTCTCCTTGGTTTGTGATCTTGGCCGGCGTGTGTCTAATGTTCCAGTCTATTGAACGTCGATGGAATGTCTTGTTACCCAAGTGTGGGCTGTTGGAGCCCCCGGGCTACCGATTAGTATTTTAATGCTACTTTTTAGGTAGACCTTTAAATGTAGTTTCCACCCAAGAATCAAAAGTCTTCATTTTTACATAACTCATTACATCATACATTTCAGGGTTAAGAATATTTAGAGTTTCTTTGAACAACTTTAAATCAAGCTCTTCCATTTTTTTATCCCGCTTAATTCTTAAAAAAATCTTAGTAAAATCTTTTTGTTTATACCCTATATCTTTTTTTCCTAACCGTATAGGATTTCCATTTTTTGTAATACCTAGAGCTTGTGCAGCTAGAAAAGCCTCTTTTTTTACTTTATATACCTTGTCATGCAAGGCTAATCTTGTAATTACATCTCTTGACTGCTGGCAGTCATATTTTCTTAAAACATCTAAAGCAGCCAGTCGAGTTTCCCATGAGTAATTACAATTCGCATTTTTTACCAGTTCTTTTATATTTTCTGGGGCTTCCATGATAAAGCTCATATTTTCCTCTTTGAGATAATTTTAGTGTTGGTGTGTGAAGCTAACCGCCGTATATTAACGTGATATAGGTGCAAAACAGCGTTCAATAATTACCGCTGGTTACTTTAAATGCTGTTCAATCAACTCACCATGAGCTTTATTAACTTTGAACATCGTTTGCAAAAATCGCATGTTTGTCCCTGTAAGTTTTTTAATTTCCCGAGCACTTAAAGGGCTTACATTTCTGTAATCAATTAATTTTTGTTGATGGGTTTCGTCAACATCTTTACCTTTATCTAGTATTTCTGTCTTTCCATTCGCCTTGCCAACACCAACAATTCCCACTCCACTTTCATACAGAAAAACTACGTCGCCTTTCCGCAAAGTATCGATTTTGAATTTCCAAGGGTCGTAAAACGCTGCCGCTATCCCGTTTGACACCATATAAAAATGATCAGAGGGAGTATTCCCTTTGTTTGTGTTTAAAAAAACGTAACGTGGAGTATTTTCATCCTCATCATCAACCATTCGATTGACAGAATCTGGTACGTTTTGCATTTTGTCATAAAGCGCTAACGCCGTTTTTAAAGAGTCTTTAACGAATTCAGCCATTAACTCTTGCCTGTTAACGCCGAGAGTTAACGAAAATTCATCAATTATTGCAACAGTACTTCTAGGCAATCTCAACGTAACTGCTTCAGTATCGGCTTTTTGTTGCGCTTTTTCCGATATATATTTTTCAATAGTCATTTAATTTCCTTGAATAAAATAGCTTATGTAAAATTCTTAATTAATTATATATTTATTTTAAAAAAAATCAAATTAGATTCTATAAAAAATTAAATAAGACTATTTTTAGGCTTTATAAAGCTAATCTAAGAATATTTGATGTACCAAGTCTGTTCATTAATCGGTCGTTTTATGAACAGTCTTCAGGGTTTGTGTTTTTGATGGTTCCTGATATGCCGAGCTGTTAAAATAGCCGTTAATTTTTCAATGTTACGGTACTGTCCATGAATCAACGCATCGGCTATGCAAGAATATCAACCGACGACCAAAATCTGGACTTGCAACGCGACGCTTTGAAAAAAGCTGGGTGCACCATCATCTATGAAGAAGCGGCAAGTGGTAAAAAATCTGACCGAGCCGAACTTGAGCATTGCCGAAAGGCGTTGAGGAAAGGAGATACCTTGGTGGTGTGGCGGCTGGATCGGTTGGGGCGAAGTTTGTCTGACTTGGTGCGAATCGTAGCAGAGTTAGAGCGCGATGGCGTTGGTTTTGAGAGCTTAACGGAGAAAATTGAGACAGGTAGCGCATCCGGCAAGTTGATTTTTCATGTCTTTGCGGCACTGTCCGAGTTTGAACGAAACCTAATTCGTGAGCGCACTCACGCAGGGCTTGCCGCAGCGCGTGCGCGCGGTCGTGCGGGTGGCCGAAAACCCAAACTTGACGACAAGCAGGTGCGCGAGATCAAGGCGCTGTTACGCGATCCAGGTATCCATGTTGCCGATGTGGCTCGTCGCTATGGCGTATCACGGACGACTCTTTATAAGCACGTAGGCGTCGTTGCGCCACGGCAATGAGGGAGCGAATGCTCACCTACTTGAACGCGCTGACCAACGGCGTGTGCTTTCTCGGCCCGTACCCGACCGAGGGTTGAGGTCATGATTAACTCAAGCTGGTGATATAGGGGGGGTAATGTCTGACCTTTCAGGGAGTGACCGTCGCAAGTTGGAAAAGCTTCTTGGCATGGGAGGTGGCTACGTGCTGAACTTCTCAGACCGAACCTTCGGTGAGTTCTTTGATGAATACCACGTCGAGATCGACGACGGGCGCTACAAGGTGCGCGGAACGTCGAAGGCTAACCGGATGCGCACGTTCTGGGAGCTGGACGGGAATCATATGGTGGGCTGCGTCATCGGTGGTCTGATCGAGTACGCTAGCGACGAGCAATGCTTCGGCGACAGCAATCCGGTGTTAATCGACAACTGCCGCAAGATCGCTCAGCGCTTGCTCATTGACCAGCCTGTGGCCGAGCTGGACGCGCTCACAGCCATTGCCGACGAGAGGGGTTTCGAGGTGGTGGCCGAACATGTTCGCGAGGCCATAGAGAAGAACCAGCCGGAAGGCGGGTTGGATCGCCTACACACCTTCGTCAACAAATTCGTGCGCGTGACCTGTGAACCTCACGGCATCGAGATTAACAGGGACAAGCCGCTGCACAGTGTGTTTGGTGAGTATGTCCGAGCGTTGCGTGATGGCGGACACCTCGAATCGGGCATGACCGAGCGCATCTTGAAGTCCAGCATTTCAGTGCTGGAAGCATTCAATGACGTAAGGAATAACAAGAGTCTGGCTCACGACAACCCGATCCTGAACTACGAAGAGAGCCTGCTGATCTTCAATCATGTTGCTGCTTCAATACGGTTCATCAAGGCATTGGAAATGAAGATCAAGGCGAAGATGGTGCCGAAGGCATCAAGCTGGGAATCAGATGACATACCGTTCTAGTTTGCCTCCGAACTGCCGTTAGGCAAGGCGCGGCGTGAGGGCGATCAAGTTGCCCTCTGGGTATTCCGGGGAGCTGCGTTTCTGCTGTCTGCCGTGCTCGATATGAGCGGTTGTGCCGACTTAGCGCAAACCATTTTCCGGCTAAAGCTTGTGAGGTGGAAAATTCAACGGATGAAGATTTAATGAATTGATTGCGATGAGTTTTATTTTGGTGTATAATGACAGATGCTGGAGTGTAGTTTTTTTCAGCATATGGCCCTCCCTGCTATGGGAGTTCTAGGTTCGCAATAGTCAGGGAGATAATTTTAACGTTTACGGAGTAAACATTATGTCAATATATCTTATTGATTATGTTTCACAGCTCCTCGATGCCGTGATTGTTCATGTCATGGCCGTGGTAATTTGTGAAACTTTAAAACGTACAGACTAATCTGTTTGTGCAAGCCCTTGTTGAAGTTCGCCCTTCATCAAGGGTTTTTTTTTAGGTTTTTACGTAATCCTTATTTTTAACTCTACAAAGTAGAGTTAATAGGCGAAATACGCCCCAACCCAAGAACTCCTTGTAAAGCAGAGTATAATACTAATTCTCTCAAAAGTGTCAATACAAAATTACCATTTAGGTAATTTTATCTATTTATTGAGCCTACTTTTTAGATAAAACGAACAGACTGCATGGCTCAGGTTTACTATTGATAATGGATTTTACACTCAATTGGCCGAAATTAGGCTTCAAAATTAGGTCGTGGTTATAGTCGGAATTGGTGAATGACATTGCAGTTTGTGCCAAAAATCTTGATTTTTGGCACAAGGTAGGTGTGTGCGGAACATTTTGTGGTCTTTGTCGTTTTATTTAATGTTTGAAGTTTATGATCCCGTAAAAAGCCGCTTAAATTAAGGTTAGTCATTATCTGTGGCTCCTATAATGTCCCCTGACATAGGTTCCATCTCTACGAAAATATCCTTGCACGCTGACGGTTTTAGGTATTCCTGTAATCGAACTAATATCACCGTAACAAGACCCGTTTTCCGCACAAGGCACTGCATAGGTGGGTTGTTGTTGTAAGGAATAGCTAGGCGGACTGTAATTCCGACCCCCTGTATTTACGCTTGGGGTTATGACACTAGGGCTTAGTGTTGGCTTTTGATAGTTATTTCTGGCTGTACTTTTTCCTGCTTCCGCCTGTTTGACCCTGCCGGCTTCTTCTTGCGTTAGGAGATCATGGCGACAGCCGTAGCCAAACCCTTGGAGGCAGGTACTCAGGGCGTAGTCATGTTCCGCTTGTCTGACCCTGCCGGCTTCTTCTTGCGTTAGGAGATCATGGCGACAGCCGTAGCCAAACCCTTGGAGACAGGTACTCA
>Ga0265297_10004168_pt1 | contig 24217 bp, 27 predicted proteins | sample Munlanlwell13791_FD_192502 | JGI IMG/M metagenome (GOLD analysis project Ga0265297, IMG submission 192502) | Leachate microbial communities from a municipal landfill in Southern Ontario, Canada - Leachate well 137-91 | ecosystem: Engineered > Solid waste > Landfill > Unclassified | place... | reverse complement strand
ATTATGAGCGGTGCGCCGTATGATGCGTTTTTATCTGCCGATGTCGAGTATCCTGCGAAACTTGCCAATGGTGGATTTACCACAACTCCCGCGCACGTTTATGCCTACGGTTCATTAATTTTATGGAGTGATACCGGTATTGATCTTTCTAAAGGGGTAGCCATTATCGCCGATCCATCGGTTAAAAAAATCGCTATTGCCAACCCTAAAACTGCTCCGTACGGTATTGAAGCCATGAACGCAATGAAGTATTACAAAGTTGCCGATGACGCGGTAGGTAAAATCATTACCGCCGAATCGATCTCCCAAGTGGGCGCGTATGTCACGACCAAAGCAGTGGATGTCGGGTTTATGGCAAAATCAATCGTCCTTAGCCCTGAGATGAAAAACGTCGGCAAATGGGTCGAAATCGATGATAAAGCGTACAACACAATCGATCAAGCGATGGTGGGACTCAAAAATGGTAGCCCTGAAAATCAAATTGCCGCAAAAAAGTTTCTCCGTTTTATGTCTTCGGCTAAAGCACTCGAAATTTTAAAAGCGAACGGGTATGGCTTACCAAAAAAATAATAGTTCTGTCTCGTTAGAGGCTGGCTTTTGTTTCTTAGAATCTGTAACTATAGGGACTTTATTTCACAATCGTTATATCAAAATATAAATAAGGATGGATTATGACAAAACATAGTTTTGCTACGGCACTCATTTTAGGATCGGCACTATTTGCAACTGCGGCAGATGATTTGGCATCAGCGTTTAAGGATGGGAAATTTGAAGGTCGTATAAGAACTCAATATTTTGTAACCGATTGGGATATGCATGATGGTACAAACAAAGATGCAACAGCAACCGGATTTGCCGTTGGGGGAAGCCTTTTATATAAAACTTCTCCTTTATATGGTCTAAGTGCCGGAGCAGGTCTTTACACCACTCAAAATCCAGGCGGTTGGACGGAAGAAGATGACGGTCGGAATATGACCACACCAACAAAGTTTAATGCTACTACTAGTAATGATCTCTTTTTACGTGAAGGCTCTGGTGCTACACCATTATCAGGAACTAATCCAACTACTTTAGTACCGTATGGTGAAGGATATGCTGTTTTGGCTCAAGCCTATCTACAATACGACATTGCTAAAACCAAAGCAACGGCAGGTCGTTTTTTAATGACCAACCCTTGGATTACCCCCAATGATACAAAAATGATTCCGATAGCTATCGAAGGGGTTCAAATCAAATCGAACGATTTGGCGAATACTACGATTCAAATCGATTACGCCGATAAAATCAAAGAGCGCGGTATGACCCATTTTGGAAATATGGCCGATACAGGAGATACCCCTGATAAGATTAAAGCTTATTACACTACAACCTATTCCACATCTGGAACCCATGGTGAAGCTCCAGATGTAACGATTGCCGGAGTTACTAATAAATCTATTGATGACCTAGAACTCCAAGGATGGGTACTGCATTGGCCCGATCTGGTCGATCAAGGGCTGATTGAAGCCAATTATGCACTCGAAGCGGGAGATGCGATCGTCAGTTTTGGCGGTCGATTTATCAAACAAAACGATAAGGGAGCGGGTGTAATCATCAAACCGTTTACGACAAGCAGTACAACGGGTAACGGCGATAATGACAACAGTATAGACTCCTACCTTTGGGCACTTCGTACTGTTATCAATTATGGATCAGCATCCTTTCTCGTATCAATGTCTCATACCGATGACGGGGCTGATATGATTGCTCCTTGGCGTGGATTTTTGACTCAAGGGTACACACGCAGTATGACCCAAACCGACTGGAATGCCAATACCGATGCGTATAAAGCGCAATTGAATTATGATTTAGGACAAAGGGTATCAGGGCTTAGTACGATGCTTAGTTATTCGATATATGACCGCGATCCGAGTAAAACGCCCTATCAGAGTATGACCAACCGAGCCTATCAAAACGGTGATACGACGCAGTGGAATCTTGATGTTCTTTACAAATGTTCCGGAAGCTTAAAAGGGCTAGAGCTATTTGCTCGATTTATGGACCAAAACAATGATGTCGATAAAACCAATGTGATTGGCGGTACCACGACAAATGTATTCGATTCATCCAACCGTGAAATGCGTTTGGAAGTGAACTATCGATTTTAAATCGATGCCGACCTTATCAGTCACAATTGCCATAGATGGTGCATCCCCACATTTATGAACCTCAAGTTCAATGAGATATAATGATAAGATTAATAAGAAACGAGCCCGTCCATGATTACTAAAGAGAATTTTAGAACAGTATTAGCAAAATTAGAGTTTACACAAGATGGCGAGCTTTATTCCAAAAAATTTAATGAATTTGAATGCGAACTCAGCGTTGATTTTAAAAATGAATTGCTTATGTACCCTGAAAAAACAGGATTTCTTGTCAATGAGCGACAAACATGTAATTTTAAGGCAAATGAGAATTTTGTTGTCTTTGAATGCGTTTGCCGATTATTAGACCAAGGCTATCATCCTGCACATATTGAACTAGAACCTAAATGGCAAGTAGGTCATGGAGCCAGTGGTGGTCGTGCGGATATTCTCGTAAAAGATAACGATGAAAAAGCATTGCTTATTATCGAATGTAAAACAGCAGGCAATGAATTTAACAAGGCATGGAATACAACACAAACCAAACCGACACAACTTTTTAGTTACGTACAGCAAACGAAAAGCACCAAATTTATAGCCCTTTATGCGTCTGATTTTGTGGATGACAAAGTCGTATCGAACTACTATCTCGTCAACTTATGCGATAACGAAGAACTATTAAAAAATAATCCAAAACTACGCAGTTTTAAAGAGGCAACAACCGTTGATGAGATTTATACCGTTTGGAGTGATACCTACGCTAAAGAGTACGCAAGTTTGGGACTTTTTGAGAACAACAAACCCTATGAAATCGGTAAAACCAAATTTCAGCTCAGCGATCTAAAAACTATTACATCCAAAGATATTCAAGGCAAATATCACGAATTTGCAACGATTTTACGCCAGCACAATGTGAGCGGACGAGAAAATGCCTTTGATAAACTCGTCAATCTCTTTTTATGTAAAGTCGTCGATGAAAAAGCCAACCCTGACGAGTTGAAATTTTACTGGAAAGGGAAAGCCTACGATAACCCTTTTGACTTCCAAGACCGTCTCCAACAGCTCTATAAAAACGGTATGAAAGAGTTTTTGGGTGAAGAAATCACCTACGTGGATAACAGTGCCATTGATGAAGCGTTTGATGTGTTTAAGAACCGCCCCAATGCCACCAAAGAGAAAATCAAAGAGATGGTGAAAGAGCTCAAATTTTTCACCAACAACGATTTCGCCTTTATCGACGTCCACAATCAGCGTCTTTTTGAACAAAATTTTGACGTACTACTCAAAATTGCCCGACTTATCCAAGACATTAGCCTCACCGACAGCGATGAAAACCAGTTTTTAGGTGATATGTTTGAGGGATTCTTGGATCAGGGGGTCAAACAGTCCGAGGGGCAGTTTTTTACCCCGATGCCAATTGTCAAATTTATCATCAACTCTTTACCACCCAAACAAAATCCGAAAGTTATAGATTATGCGTGCGGAGCAGGTCATTTTCTCAACGAATATTTTACAACAAACCGCGAGAGCCACATCGTTGGGATAGAAAAAGAGTATCGCCTCTCCAAAGTGGCGAAAGTCAGCTCATTTATGTACGGTTCAGATATGAATATCATCTATGCCGATGCACTAAGCCTTAACGACAAAATCAAAGAAGAGAGTTTTGATGTCCTCATCGCCAATCCTCCCTACAGTGTCAAAGGTTTTTTAGAAACTCTTGAAAATGAAGATAGAGTTAAGTATGAACTCTTAAAGAGCATTGATGAAAAAAGCTATACGGCGAACAATGCCATCGAATGTTTTTTCATCGAGCGTGCCGCACAACTACTGAAAAAAGGTGGTGTGGCAGGGATCATCGTTCCAAGCTCCATTTTAAATAAAGGTGCTAAAAATAATATTTATGTCGCCACGCGTGAAATCCTTCTCAAATATTTCGACATTATCGCCATTGCCGAGTTTGGAAGCGGAACATTTGGCAAAACAGGGACGAATACCGTTACCTTGTTTCTAAAACGTCGTGGTTCCAATCCTGATATGTGTAAACATTTAGAATATATGGCGGATGCGTGGTTTGAAGGTGACTTTACGACGAATGAAGCATTCAAAGATCACGAGATTTTGCAAATGTATTGTTCTCATATCGGAATAGACTTTGAGCTTTATAAATCATTGTTATGCGGTAACATGGATGATGCACTCTTTGCGTTAGAGATGTTTGGCGAGTACAAAGCCGAGTTCGAGAAATTAACCGAGACCAAAAATCGACGTAAGGCCAGAGTCTACACCGCCAAAAGTTCGGAAGAAAAAGTCGAAATCGAAAAAAATGAACTCGTCAAATTTATCAAAACCATTGAAAAAGAAAAACTCCTTTATTTCGGATTAGCGAGTAAAAACAGTACGGATGTCATTATCGTTAAATCACCCAGTGACAACAAAGAGATCAAAAAGTTTTTAGGGTATGAGTGGAGCAGTGCAAAAGGAAACGAGGGGATCAAATATCTCACCTCTCGTCATAGCGATACGCACGACCGTCATACCGTATTTGATACGGTATCCACAGATGGGGATGATTTAGACGAAGAGGACAAACGCATCCTCGAAAATCTTCAAGGACTTCAACACATCAACACACCGCTGTATAATCCGAAAGATTTCACAGATGAGACTAAAATTAATACCATTATTGCCGCTAATTTTGCCCGCTCCGTTTGTGGTGAGCCTGTCGAACCACAGCGCCCTTCGACAAGCTCAGGGCGAACGGATGACCACATCCCGACCGAACTCACCCCTTTTGTCACCCGTGCCCGTCTCGTTGATATGTTGGACTTTTCGAGAGTGGAGTTTAATAAAGCAATTAGTTTAGTATCGACAAAAAAAGCAGATATTTCGCTTTGGGATGCGTTTATAAAATTTCCGAAAGAAAAACTTGTACATCTTGCTTTGACTAATCCTTCAAAAAGTGAGATTTCAAAACTAGATGAAAATACCGTCGTTTCATTTGTTGAAATGGCTTCAGTCAGTAATAATGGGTTTATCGAAACAAAAGTAGACAAACCATTAAAAGATTTAAAAAAAGGAAGTTTTACCTATTTTGCAGAACATGACATTATTATTGCAAAAATAACGCCGTCTATGGAAAACGGAAAATGTGCTATTGCTAGTAACTTAACCAATAAAATAGGTATGGGAAGTTCTGAATTTCATGTGATCCGTTGTAATGAACATATAAATTGTAAATATATGTTCATTTTATTAAATAACAATAATGTTCGTCGTGTAGCAGAACAGCAAATGACTGGAGCAAGTGGACACAGAAGGGTTCCAATTAATTTCTACAGAAATTTACAAATCCCTCTCCCCCCTCTCAATATTCAACAGAAAATCGTAGATGATATCGAATATATTGAACAAAATGGTATAGATTTCCCAGTGCATGATATTAAAAAGTATCAAGAAGAAATCAGAAAAGCCAAAGAAGCTATTTTGAAGAAGTATTTATGAATAAATTTGAATTTTTGACATCAGAGATGTGAGGATTAAAACTTGAGTTTATTTCATCCAACGATAACATCTCTTAAACAGAAGCTACAAGTACAGCCAGTAAATACTGGAAAAAAATTCACACACAACGGACAAGCATGCGGAATAGTCTTTGATGACATCGAAAGACTACATGCTATAGTTGGTGTCAATGGATGTATACACCTAAAAAGTGGTACCGAATTTTCTTCCGTTCAATACAGAGGACAAAATGAAGATTTCGGAGTCTGTAAAACAACTCTTGATAGATGTGAATCGATAGAAGAACAGTTTTTAAATATATGCAGAACAATAGCTTTTGAAGAACTTTTAGAAATTCACCCTTTTGTGCAATTTACTCGTTCTATAACATTTTTGGAAAATCCAATTTCTCTAAATCTCACTGGTATGGCACAACATTATGGACTTCATACGGATTATTTGGATGTTACCAATCATTTTGATGTTGCTTGTTTTTTTGCTGCTTGTAAATACCAAGATGGGCAATATATTCCCATCGGAAATATTTCAAAGCCTGGTATTATCTATCAAATTAATGAACTTTTCATTCCATCTTTGACACAATTTGAACATAATCAAAATATTGAACTTGAATATTTAGGTTGGCAACCACTACCAAGACCAGAGCAGCAAAGAGCAAGCGTTTTAAAAGTAACAAAAGATACAAATTTAGATACTGTTAGTTCAGTTCAAAAATATTATTTTAAACACTCATCAAGTCAATCTAGAAGAATATGGAAACAATTTGATGAGGGTAGAAGTTTATTCCCAGATGACAGTGCCGCAGATTTAGCAAATCAGTGTAAATTTTTAAACTCTTTTACCAAAGGGCAGATAGAAAAATCTTTTAATCGATTCGAAGCTTGGGTTGGTAAGAAAATTGATAATCAGGAGCAAATTTTAGATACTTTAAATATTATAATTGTAAAAAATAGTTATTTATCTTGGAATAATTTAATAGAGATGAAGCAAGAATATTGGGAAAATAAGTTCTTGGAAACAATAAATAAAGTCAGCTATAGAATGTGTGTTTCCCTGTAATAAATAAGCTAAAAACAGATAAATAACAATCTTTGAATGACTAACTAAATATAATCATCTACCAAACGAGTCATAAATGTAAATTTTCAATAAGGAGAGACCATGTTTTTAGAATCGATCGACTTCGCGAAAATGTATCGCGAACATAAAGCCACAACTGATTTTAAAGGCAAAACCAGCGCCGACTGGGATGAAAAATCGTCCGATATGGCGCAATCAACGATTAATAGCCCCTATGTAAATGATTTTATTTCTCGAATGAACATTACGGGTGACGAAGTCATTTTGGATATTGGATGCGGTCCTGGAGCATTGAGTATTCCCTTAGCCAAACGAGTAAAAGAAGTGATCGCCATCGACTTTTCAGCCCAAATGCTCGAAGAACTCAAAGCCTACGCCGCACGCGAAGGGGTTACGAATATTAAGACATATCATATCGGGTGGGAAGATGATTGGAGCCACTTGCCGCACATCGATATCGTCGTCGCTTCAAGGTCGATGGAGGTTGCCGACATCGATGCGGCACTTACCAAAATGTCCGCTCATGCACGCAAAGCATGCTATCTCACCTACAAAGTGGGAGGGAGTTTTGTCGATATGAATATCCTAGACTTTATCGGCAAAAAGATCAAAACCAAACCCGACTACTGGTACATCCCGATCATCCTCTACGCTCAAGGGTTCCTCCCCCGCGTCGATTACATCGAAACGGGACGGGGAAGTGTCCGAAGTGGAAGTGAAGAAGAGTTTGTCGAATCGCTGATCTGGAGCATCGGAACTCTTGAAGAGGAGTATCAGGAGAAAGCACGAGAGTATTATCGAGAGGTTATAGTGGGGCAAAGTAAACCTCCCCGTGCCGTCAACTGGGCCTTTATTGGATGGAATACAACACTATGAACACCCTAAAAGCCACCATCACCGCCGTCACCGCCTCTGAGCACCTCAGTATCCTTACCGTTTCCGTCGGGGATGAGCTGTTTCACCTTCTCCTTGCTGAAGCGTCCAATACCCCTATCGGGACAAACGTCACCTTGGCATTCAAAGAGACCGAAGTCATCCTTTCCAAAGAGCCAAGTAATACCACCGCCAACATTCAACGTGCTTCGGTTCAAAAAATCGAGCAGGGGGTCGTATTATCTCAGATTACCCTTTTCTATCATGAAACGATTATCACGGCATTGGTTCCGACGTTGACTTTTGAGACCCTCAAAATAGCTGAGGGCGATACCCTATATTGGATGGTGCAACCCTCTGAAATTTCACTGCTGCGAGGCTCGAATGGAATCTGACTTTGTAACCACAATGCTGTTGACCTTTAAACTTGCAAGCATTACTACAGGAATACTGCTCCTCATCGGAATTCCCCTCGCCTCTTTTTTGGTCTTTAGCAAAATACGATTCAAAAGTATCATTGAAACCATTGTCTCTATGCCCCTCGTCCTCCCTCCATCAGTATTGGGATTTTATCTCCTCCTGGCATTCAGTCCTGCATCGGCAATCGGAAGTTTTCTCACAGAACATGGGATACGTTTGGCATTTAGTTTTGAGGGGTTAGTAGTAGGATCCGTACTCTTTAGTTTGCCGTTCATGGTACATCCCATCCAATCGGCACTTTCCCAAGTTCCCCTCTCCATCATCGAAGCTTCTTACACCCTCGGTAAATCCAAAATCGAGACAATGGTCAAAGTTGTCCTCCCCACCATCCGTCACGGTCTGATTTCTGGCATTGTCCTAGCTTTCGCCCACACCGTCGGAGAGTTCGGTGTTATCCTGATGATCGGTGGAAATATCCCAGGAGAAACCCGTGTCGCCTCCATTGCGATTTATGACGAAGTCGAATCACTCAACTACGCCATGGCACACCAATATGCCCTCACCCTCTTTGCCGTGACGTTTGCAATTTTACTCCTCGTCTACACCCTCAATAAAAAATCGCTTGGAGGGATTCGATGATAACGGTCAATATTACCAAGCATCTCGATACTGCTGAAGGAGCTCTTAATGCCGTATTTGAGCTTGAGATACACGATGGTGAGTTTCTGACCCTATTTGGTCCATCAGGAGCTGGTAAAACTACTCTGATGCGGCTTATCGCAGGACTGGAGACACCCGATAGCGGTCTCATTGAAGTAGACGGTGAAGTATGGTTTGATAGTCATAAAAAAATCAATCTTCCACCCCAAAAACGGAGCATTGGATTTGTCTTCCAAGACTATGCCCTTTTTCCGACAATGAGTGTCCGAGAAAACCTCCTCTTTGCTGCCGAAACAGCCCAACAACGGCGCAACGTTGATGAACTCTTAGAGCTTATCGAACTGACCAATCTAGCTCATCGTCTCCCAAATACCCTCTCAGGAGGACAAAAACAGCGCGTTGCATTAGGGCGCGCACTCGTACGTCATCCCAAAATTTTACTCCTCGATGAACCCCTCTCGGCGCTCGATCCCTCCATGCGCCAAAAGCTCCAAGACGAATTATCCCTCATTCACAGTCGTTTAGGCGTTACAACCCTGCTCGTGAGTCACGATATTTCCGAAACGGTCAAACTTTCCGATCGTCTCGCAGCAATCGAATTAGGACGCATTAAACGTATTTGCACCCCTATGGAGTTTTTCTCCCCCCACACTCTCAGCGGGAAACTCCAACTTATCGGTGAAGTTTTAAAAATCGAAGAGGATTATCCAGTAGTGATCGTTACCTTACTCGTAGGCTCCTCTGTCGTTCGCACCGTTTTGAGTTCCGGTGAAGCTTCAGAACTGAGTGTGGGAGGACACGCTATAATTTCGACCAAAGCATTTAACCCAATTCTTATCCCACTACCCTAAGGAAACACCATGATCATCACAAAAAATTGCCTTGTCACTGTCGATTATCACATCAATGATACAGAAGGAAACCTTCTTCACGAAGAAGAAGAACCTATTATCTATTTACACGGTAATTATGGTCATATCTTTAAGGTAATCGAAGAGACTTTAGAGGGGAAAAGTACCGGAGATACGTTTAAAGTAACCCTAAGCTGCGAACAAGCATTTGGTCAATATGACCCCGAATTGGTTTTGACCGAAGATTTAAGCGAGCTCCCTGAAGGACTCAGCGTCGGGATGGAGATTGACGGGTATATGGATGAAGACTCTGAGGACGTAACGATTTATATGGTTTCCGAAATAGACGGCGACAAAGCTACGCTCGATGGAAATCATCCCCTTGCTGGAATGGACCTCGTCTTTGAAGGGACAGTCTTGGACATTCACGAAGCATCAAAAGAAGAGATTCATGAGATATTAAATCATGAGCACGGATGTGGATGTGAACATTAAATCGCCTTAGCAGACACGCTATAATCATCACTAAAGTGTTCAACCCGACTTTACGGGTATAGAAAACAGTAAGAGAGTAAAAATGAGTGAAGAAAAAGAACTGGAATTAGAGATTGGCAAGCATCTTATGCTTCCAGAAAATTATGGTGAGCTTAAAGGGGCAAACGGCATTGGGATAGGGGTAGATAATGCTACAAAAACGTATGTTATCCTATACATAAAAAGAGATGAAAACACTCTTTTAGATATTATGTTTGCTACCAATGGCTCACAAGACACTACAGCTCTTGGTTCGCTCTTTACAGAGATGGTAAAAGGCGACGAAATAGTAAATATTTTAGAGAATGTTGCCATACTAGAGAGTGATTTAAAAACAAATTATGCTTCACTCCCAGCTCCAAAAATTGACACCTCGAAGCCAGAAGGGGAACAAGTTGAACGGATTTCAACAGAAAGTCAAGACAGCGCAAACATGGTTTTGACGGCTTTTCGTGCTGCAATGCGTCACTATGAGCGAAAACTCCACGGAATCGAGGAAGAGCAGTTTGAGATGAGCATATCAAAAACATGTCCTTACTCCACTACAGAATGCCATCTTGTTCAAAAAGCCAATTAAGTTATCTCCTCTTTGTTGCGGTAATAATAGAGATTCCCTATAGAAGAAGTCTATTGTATAATATTCCCAATACAATCAGTTTATTTAATAATATTTTTCTCTCCGTATTAAAAACATTGTCTAGCCGAAATCAATTATTACACTCTTGAAATATATAAAGACTATAATTTTCCACACCATACAAAAAGGACATTCCCATGCAGATCACAAAGAATTGTATTGTCACTGTTGATTATCATATCAACGATCTTGAGGGAAACCTCCTTTATAAAGAGGAAGAGCCTATTGTCTACCTCCACGGTAATTATGGTCAAATCTTTGCGAAGATTGAAGAAACACTCGATGGAAAGCAAATCGGTGATACATTCAGTGTAACATTAAGCGCCGAAGATGCGTTTGGTGCATATGATCCCGACCTTGTTGTTACTGAAAAACTTAGTGAACTTCCTGATGATGTGAGTGTAGGGATGGAAATCGACGGTTTTGAAGATGATGAAGATGATGAAACAGAAGCAGTCGTTATCTATACTGTCACCAAGATCGAAGACGACCATGCAACGCTCGATGGAAATCACCCGTTCGCGGATATGGATATTGTCTTTGAAGGTATTATTTTGGATATCGAAGAAGCCCCTGAAGATGAAATTCAAGAAATCTTAGAAACCGAAGATTAATTATTAGTGTAATCTAATTAGGTTTCTTCCACACAAGTTCCCTTTAAGGGAACAAGACTTATACTTCCCCTATGAATGTTATCAGTAAAAAGACATTGATACTGTTTTATGAAAATCATCCTCAGGCAAAAACACCTCTGGAAGTGTGGCACTCGGATGTGCGCAAAGCACAGTGGGAGAGTCCCGATCAGATAAAACGTGAGTATTCCAGTGCCTCTTTTTTACGAGATAACCGCGTCGTTTTCAATATCAAGGGTAATGATTACCGTCTAATCGTCCATATCGATTACAAACTAAAAATCGTCCGAGTCAAATTTATCGGAACCCACAGCGAATACGACAAAATCAATGCAGAGGAGATTTAACATGCACCTATCCCCTATCCGAACCGAAGCTGATTATGAAAAAGTCTTAGAACGCATCGACGTATTGATGGGACAAGAACCTGAAATTGGAAGCCGAGAAGGTGACGAACTCGAAATTCTCGCTCTGTTGGTCGAAAAATATGAAGAGCAACACTGGCACATCGCAACTCCCGATCCGATCGAAGCGATCAAATATCGTATGGAAGAGATGGGATTGAAACAAAAAGATTTGGTTCCCATCATCGGGAGTAAAAGCAAGGTTTCCGAAGTGCTAAACCGTAAAATAGGACTATCGCTCACCATGATTTCCAATCTCTCGGCACAGCTTCATATTCCATTGGAAGTGTTGGTTCCGAAAGTTTCGGCGTAATAATTTATTCACAAAAGAGAGAATTTTATGGGAAATAAATTTGAATTTTCATCTGCAAAAAATACACCTGTATCAGACGAAGAAATCATTGCAGATTTAAAATTAGTAGCCAAAAATCTAAATGAAAAAAATATTACTCAAAAAAAATACGCAGAACATGGCAAATATGATTGCACCACAGTCATTCGTAGATTTGGAACATGGAATAAAGCACTTGAAATTGCCGGTTTAGTATTATCAAATGAATTAAATATTTCGGATGAACGACTTTATAACAATCTTTTAAATCTATGGGAACATCTTGGGCGCCAACCAAGTAGACGTGATTTAACAAATAAAGTATCTGAATTTTCTCAAAGCCCATACAATCGAAGATTTACAACTTGGACAAATGCACTTCAATCTTTTGTTATTTGGGCGAATAATGAAGAATTAACTGCTCCAAATAATGTAGAAAATTTTACAAAAAAAATATCAACTGGTCGTGATCCATCACTTAGACTACGCTTTCAGGTTATGCGAAGAGATAACTTTACTTGTCAGCAATGTGGTGCAAGTCCAGCAAAAAATCCATCTGTTGAATTGCATTTAGATCATATATTTCCTTGGAGTAAGGGAGGACAAACAACGTATGACAACTTACAAACATTATGTTCTAACTGTAATCTTGGAAAAAGTAATTTGTAATAAACTTCAAATTGAGTAATCTGTCCGTTCGCCCTGAGCCTGTCGAAGGGTGATTCATGGTTCGACAAGCTCACCACGAACGTGAACTGAGTTATGCAAGTTATTATTCATTCACTTTCCCCCGCATCTTCTTAATATTCCCATGCTTTGTCTTGCTGTCCATCCGCCGTTTTTGCGAATTGCGGGTCGGTTTGGTAGCTGTGCGTTTTTTCTGTATCACCATAGCACTTTTTATGAGTTCTTTTAGCCTCTCCAACGCCGCTTCTTTGTTCTCTTCCTGACTTCGTGACTCTTGGGATTTGATATTGATAATTCCCTCTTTTGTGATCCGATGATCGGTGAGGACCAAAAGGCGTTCTTTGTAGAAATCAGGAAGGGATGAGGCGTTGATATCGAAACGCAGATGAATTGCGGTGGAGACTTTGTTGACGTTTTGCCCGCCTGCTCCTTGGGAGCGGATAGCGGTTATCTCGATTTCAGAATCGGGGATGGTGAGAGAATTTGAAATTTCTAGCATATCAACCCTCTGCGACAGGGGAGATTATCTCCCCCGACCGCCCGATTTCTTCGGTGAAGGTTTTTTGGTATTGCCAAAGGCACTTCCTCTGCCTGTACTGCTTGCCTTTTCAACAGGCTCTTCACGTGCGACACGCGGTCCGCGTTTACCGATGAACTTTGGCTGAACGGGTGCTTTTTTGCGCTTATTCCCAAATGCCCCATCTGTTTTAGCTTTTTTCTCGCCATCTTTAGACATACTTTTTCCATGTGTTTTTTTCGATTCAAGGATGGCAGGAGGTTCAAATCCCGCAACCACGATACGCTCAGGCTGTTTGCCCAGCATCGTTTCGATTTTTTTCCATGAGATATGTTCCTGCGTTGAAAGAAGAGTGATGGCTACGCCGTCTTTTCCTGCACGCCCTGTTCGTCCGATACGATGGATATAGTCGCTCGCGATATGGGGGATGTCGTAGTTGATAACAACGCCCAAATCTTCGATGTCCAGTCCGCGTGCAGCGATATCCGTTGCAACGAGAATTTTCACTTTACCTTCTCTGAAATCACTCAAAGCCCGATCGCGTGCACCGTGTTTTTTGTCTCCATGGATGGTGGCACATTCCAAACCGCTTGAACGAAGATAATCACTCACCTCATCCGCAGCGGCTTTGGTACGGGTGAACACCAATACTTGCGGATAGTTGTTTGAGCCGATGAGATACGACAAAAGTTCGCTTTTTTGCTCTTTTTCAACCGGGTGAACAATCTGACGTATCGTTAAATCCGCAGGGGAGAGATTGTCGATTTCGACCAAAAGAGGTTTGTTTAGAATTTTCTCACTGAGTTTTTTTACTGAACCTGTCATGGTTGCGGAAAAGAGGATGGTTTGACGTTTTTGAGGCAGCAAATCGATAATCTGTTCTACTTCTCGAATAAAGCCCATATCCAAAATCGTATCGGCTTCATCAAGAACTAAAAATTGGACTTTGGAGAGAGGGATATGCCCTTGTTTATTCAGCTCGATTAACCGTCCGGGAGTAGCGATAATGATGTCTGCCCCTTTTTCAAGTGATGCAACTTGCTTGGTCATATTGACTCCACCTGAAATGTTAAGAATCCGAAGATCCGAACCCAAAGCAAACGAGCGGATAGCCAACGTGATTTGCTCGGAGAGTTCACGAGTCGGAACCAATACAAGCATCTTGACACGAGCAAGTTCATTCGGATTGGAATTGCCCATCATCTGCAAAATCGGTAACGCATACGCGCCCGTTTTTCCTGTACCGGTTTGTGCCGCACCCAAAATATCGCGCCCACGTAAAATAAGCGGAATCGCTTTGACTTGAATCGGTGTAGGTACGGTATACCCTAATGTTTCAATGGCTGATTTTAGATTGGAATTTAATTGTGTGAATGGCATATCAGCCCCTTTGGTAAACGTTAAAGAAAAACATTTAATAAATAATAGTGTATTGATTTCAACATTATACTCAGAATGGCTTCTTTTTCGCTATTATTGCGCGATTAAGACACCACACTAGGAATCCCATTGAAAGCATTCGCATTTTTAGCACTCACCATCACTTTAGGCTGGAGTGCTATGACTACCGGTACTATTATCGACAAAGCCTCTTCCAAACCCATCGAGAATGCCATTATTATCTCCGGAAACAAAGAATATCGCAGTGATAGCAACGGTTCTTTTACTGTCCCAACCTCTCCCATTATAGGTGTTAGAGCAGTAGGATATGAGCGAAAATTCTACACAACCGGCGGGAAAATGGTTTTAAGCCGCTTTACTCCCAAAGCACTTTATCTCTCCAGTTTTGGAGCAACCAGTACCAAGCTCATGGGAAATGCCAAACATTTGATTCGTACTACTGAGATCAATGCGCTGGTGATCGATATCAAAATGGATCGTGGTCAAATCGCGTTTAAAACGGCTAATCCTATTGCCAATAAAATCGGTGCTCAAGAGGTCATTTTATTCAAAGATATTAAAAAATTCGTTGCGGATCTTCACAAAGAGAAAATTTATGTCATTGCCCGTATTGTTTCGTTCAAAGATACTCCGTTTGTCACTGCCTACCCGCAATACGGAGTCAAAAAAGAGGATGGAACGTTGTTTAAAGACAAAGAGGGGCTGTACTGGATAGATGCCTCCCATAAAGAGCCCTACAATTACATCATCGACATTGCCAAAGAAGCTGCAATAGCCGGGTTTGATGAAGTTCAGTTTGACTACGTCCGTTTTCCTGACCGTAAAGGGATTAAGTTTTCCGTTGAAAACACCCAAGCCAACCGTGTCAAAGCAATTTCGGGATTTTTAGAAGCCGCACGTACACGTTTAACCCCCTATAACGTCTTTATCTCTGCGGATATCTTCGGCTATGTAAGCTGGCATGATGCCGACATCGAAATCGGTCAACGCGTTGATGCTCTCGCGCCGTATGTCGATTATCTCTCTCCAATGCTCTATCCAAGCGGATTCAATGCAGGAATCCCCGGATTTCCAAATCCTGTTCAAGCCAACTATGAGATTGTCAAACACTCTCTCGATAAGGCCCTTTTAAAATCAGCCAATTCTCCACTGTGCTACCGTCCATGGCTTCAAGCGTTTAAAGACTATGCTTTCGACCGTCGCGTGTACGGAGACAAAGAGATTCGTGATCAAATCAAAGCAAGTGACGATTTTGGAAGCTGCGGCTGGATACTCTGGAATCCCCGTAATGTTTATACGGGTGCAGGGCTTATAAAACTCTAATTTAAGTTTGTTTCTATTGAGTGAAGCCTATACTATTAATTATAAAACAAGAGGTATGCATGAATTCGGAAAAAGTAATTTCAGGTTTTTTTATTATCCTTGCCCTTACCCTCAATTTTGGGTTTGTGATTGGGGATATTGATGTTATTGCGTATCATAGTGTTTATGAATTGGTTGCTGCCATCGTCGTAAATCTCATTGCCACCATTATGAAACTCGGTGACAAAACACAGACAGGGTCGGTATTGCTCGCTACGAGTTTCGTTGCAGATTTGCAGCTCATCGCTGCGGCATCGGTTTGGGGTATTGTCAACATGACGAGTATTATGACTCCTGAACTTTTCACTATTGTAGTTTCGCTTGCCGCAGGTGCGTTAGTTGCGAACGTTATTTCTGTCTCATTATTCGTTGGTGAAACCTTATTATTGAAACGCTAATACCCGAATGAATAACGAATCGTCCATCTGGCTTTTTTTACGAAAAATGAGGGCTCCCCTTATTGTTTTGAATATTGCCCATGCCCTCCCAGTTATCCTTTTAACCATCGTACCGGGAATCGATGCTCAGGGAAATCCTGCCCATTTGTCTTTTTTTGATGCCATGTACATCGTTGCCTATACCGCAACAACCATTGGCTTTGGAGAGATCCCTTATCCTTTTAGTTATCCTCAACGCATTGTCGTATTTCTAACGATTTACGCAACGGTACCCGCATGGCTTTATGCTTTGGGTTCCATTATCGCTCTGCTTCAGGACAAAATGTTTATATATGCGCTTAAAATGAATGCATTTCGACGTAAAGTACGTCATCTGAGTCAAGATTTCATCATCATTTGTGGCTATACCGATGCGGGAAAACTCCTGATTGACCGATTGACTAGCGATAACCTCTACCGTATTGTTGTTATCGATAAAAATATAGAAAAAATCGAATCTCTGCAAAGTGAACTTTACATGCCCTCTATCCCCGCGATTGTTGCTGATGCGTCGATGACGGATGTTCTCAAATCTTCCGGAGTGCAGTCTCCCAACTGTAAATTTATCGTGACCCTCTTTGATGATGATCAGCTCAATCTCAAAATCTCGGTACGCGCCCGAATTTTAAACGAAAATTTAGAAATTATCGCCCGTTCAGGAGTCAAACACGGCGGTGAAAATCTCACTAATATCGGAGTTAACCATGTTATTGATATTTTTTCCATCATTGCCCAACGAATCGATTTTGCCCTAAAATCACCCTATCTTTTTAACCTTCTGAGCTGGGTCCAAGGGGGGAATCTTCATGTGAGTAAAAGTGATGTTCTCCCTACAGGAAAATACATCGTATGTTCTCGGGGACGATTTGGAAAAACAATCCAAAATACCTTGGATAAAAATGGAATCGACTACACCTATTTGGACATCAACAAAGAGATTCACGAAAAAGTCTCTTCGGATCAAGATTTTTTCCTTGAAGCAGGGATTTTAGGAGCATCCTGCATTATTGCAGGGACCAATGATGATGCTATCAATCTCTCCATCATCGCTACTGCACGTGCTCTCAATCCTACTATTTTTGCTATAGTTCGTGAGAATGAACTTGAAGAGCGCAGTTTATTTTCCCATCTTCGTGTTGATAAAATTTTTGTCCTTGATCAAATTGCAGCACTTGACGGGTACAACTACATCGATCGCCCAATGACGTTTAATTTCATTGAAGGGATTGCCCATTTTGATAAAGAAAAACTCGTCAATACTCTCCTCTCAATAACTGATAAAGTCAATAAACGCCCTGGATTGCTCGAAATGGCCATTAACAAAAATACGATGTACGCCTTGAGTCAATTTCTTGCTCATACGCCAGTTACGTTAGGTCAACTGCTTAACAATCCCTACCGAGATGGTCAAGATCTTGAAATCGTTATTCTGGGATTAATGCGCAATAAGGGAGAGTTTATTCTGTTGCCCGATGATTCAACAGCTTTGCACGACGGTGATCATCTTCTTTTTGCCACCACAAAACCAAGTTTGGCTCACTTCAAAACCATCGTCAATCATTATTATGAGCTCTATTATGTTATTCATGACAAAGAAGAGAAACGCTTTAATCTTCCTTGGAAAAGAGTTTAAATACTGACCCGATCTTCAAGGGCCTTAGAGAGCGAGAGAATGTCCACATTCTCCAAACTCACTCCCGTAGGAACCCCCTGTGCGATACGGCTAAATCGTACATCGCATTCTATTAGCTTATCTTCAATATAGAGTATGACTCCTTGATTCGCGATAGAGGGAGTAAGGGCAAAAATCACCTCTTTTATTCCACTGTTGATGATGGCACGAAGATGAGAAATATCCAGTTCCTCAAGAGAATCAAGGACAAAATAACGCCCGTCAAAAAGGGCATTTTCTTCAAACATCAAAATCTCTTTGGCGTTTTCTACAATACACAGTACTTCATGATTTCGATGCTCGTCACTGCAAATAGCACACAGTTCATCTTCACTTAAACCCCCGCACGAACGGCATTTTTTCAAACTGGTAACGGCATTTTCGATAGCATGCGCGAGCTTAAGGGCACCAAAGGTATCGTGCATCACCAAATGGTAAGCAAGCCTGGTTGCCGATTTTTGTCCGATAGTCGGCAATTGTTGGAGAGCATCGACAAGACGATTAAATTTTTCTAAGGAGCGTTTCATTCCGCTATTGTAGCAAAATATCTTTAGTCTTTGTGGCTCAAGTAAGCTGTGGTATAAATTCCTAAATAAAAGTCAAGAGGAAATCAAAAAATCTTTAAAAAAGATTAAATGAGCCCTTATATTTTTACTTATCAAATTTTAAAAAAAAACCTTACTTTCAATACGTTCAACATCATTCATTATTCGAGTTTGGTTTTCTTTCATAGCATGAACATCTTTTTTCAATTCAGTCAAGCAAGAAACACCTTTCGCTAAAATGTTTCCGAGATACGCAAATACCGAAAACGTGCCGAAAAGTATCGTTAATAGTATTGATAATTCAATGTGCATTTATGCCACCTTATTTAAAAATAGTTTTGTAAGAGTACCGATAGTAACAGCAGAGCCAGCAACCTCAGAGCCTACCATTATTTTTAACGGACCGCCCGTTGCAGTTGTTTCAATATGACCCGTAATAATTGCAGTTAATTTTTGATTAGCAACATTAACACCCGTACCTTTGACAGCAGGAGCGTTATTCACCAAATTACTATTTGGAGAAAGAAAACGAAGAGTTCCTGATGATTGAACGTTAGTAATTGGAACCGATATATCCACAAAATCAACAGAACCGACAGGAGTATTCAAAGCTAAATAAAGACCCGTTGTCGTTGATACTGTTGAAAAATCAACATAGCATTTAATTTCATAAATGCTATTAGGTAATAATTCAGTTGTCAATGGAACAAGCTCGGAGAGGGTCGCAAGAGATGTAACAAAATTCGAGGGGTTATCTTTGATGATCAATGTATCTTGATAGCTTAATCCTTGGATACCTTGGAGACCTTGGAGACCGTCGGAGCCGTTTACACCATTTTGACCATCCACACCGCTTACCCCTTGGATACCTTGCAAACCAGTATCACCCTTTAGACCAACGATAATACCTGAATTAAGAAAAGAAGTCATTTCATCAATTTTCAAAATCATTTGATCATGTGAGGCAATAATAGGAGTTAAAACAGCAGACCCAATTTGAAGGTCAGAAAAAACAGGGTTGATTGTAGAGTTTATAATGTCTTGAAGTTCAGAGAGGGAGTTTTGTAAATCAGTTATCGACTGCATGGGGCTAACCCTCCAAAGAGAGTTAGATTAGAACTGTTCAGCGACGCGCTGAGACATAGTTGTAACGTAGTCGATGTGAACACCGTTAAGAGTCAGACCCATCATAGCGGCAAACAAATCGTTTTCAGTTTTGTTAGCAGGAACGAGAAGAGACGCGTAACCTTTTGCGTCAGTTGTAGTGTCTTTAAACATTACGTTGAAAAGAGTTGGAGCGACAGCAACAACATCACTGCCCACAATTGCGGCAGGTTCATAGATTGCGAATTCACCGTCCAAGAAAGTAGTTGCAAACGATTGAGCATTAACGGGACCAGTTGGAACCGCGTATGTTTTACTTTTACCGTTAATACGGTTTACGATATAACTTTTAGCCATAGCTTATCCTTTTGAGTTGGCACGGAAGCCATTTACGTAAACACATTTTTCAGCGGTAGTGAAATCAGCGTCCCAAATACCTTTGATAGCCGCACGGATATCAGCAAGCGTTTTTGTAGGCATGATGTGAGCGAACACAACAGAAGCCGAACGGTATGAATTTGTGATCGACTTTTTGCCGACAGAGAAGCCAAGAGCATTAAGAACAGGAATTGTTTCCGCAGTTCCGCCAGAACTTTTCAAATCAAGAATTTCACATTCGCCCTCAAGAACACCCGCAAGGACAGTTAAGTCAGCAACAGAACCCGAAACACGTACGGAGTTACGACGAACGCCATTTGTCATTTGGTAAATCATTTCTTACCTTTTTTATATTGATGTATCAGAGGATTTTAAAAGCCTTTTGTTCAAATAAATGAAAGCTAAAATCCTATTGACCGAAAACATTATTAGATAATATTAAATCGTTGTAAAGTGTCACATTGACACCTTTTAAAAGCCTATTTATGGAGAGATAGAAAGGTGTTTTGTGACAGTAGCAAAAATAAAGAGATTAAAAATATTAAGTTTTTAAAAAAAGAAAGAAAAAACGCCCATTTAGCCACAAAGGAGCAAAGCTCCAAGATGGCAAAATTGGGCGAGAGGTGAAAGAGAAGAGAGGAACGCGAAGCGTTCAAAGAGAGATCATTGAGAATGAAGGGTGAAAGTGCCAAAGATGAAAAGTGCATAGCCCTGCAAAAGAGCCGTTTGTGTTTGAGAAGTGGGAGCGCAGTTAAGAGCGGTCACGTCCCGTGATGGTCAGGGCAAGCCCCAACACCCCAAGAGATGAAAGCAGAGAATCAACCTTTCATTAAAGAAGCGTATATAGAATGGATAGTTGCACCATCTATTTCTAAACACTCTTTCATTTTAGCGAAAATCTCGTTTTCATCACGAATCTTTTTAATATTAGGAAATATAAACTGCCTTGACATTTTATTAGTGTCAGACTTTGCAAAGGTACGAAATTGACCGTTATAGTTAAAATCGTCAACGGGTGGTGTGCTGTCAGGAGATTGATATTTAATTTCTCTTATCTCAGAGACTAGCATTGTAGAAATGTAACTAAAGAAGTCTAAGCAGTGTTGAACGCTTTTTGCTTCAAGATTTACAACTTTTGTGTTGGAACCTTGTTTTAATTGAACTTGATAGTTAGGCATTGGTAAAAATCTCCGTTTGTGAATGAGGATAAGAATCTATGAAACTTTTATGATTATCAAAATAATGCTTATGAGAGACATTAAAGTAAGGGAAATTTTGATTAAAATTAAATATAGGATAATTCCCACTTAATGAAGCCTGCAAAGAATCATAGTTATTCATAAAATAATAATCGCCTAAGAAAAAGTCCATATTATCAGGACTACTTAAAAAATTCGTAGTTAAAACATGAGTAGGTAACCAAAAATCATAAGAAGTAGATGAAAGAATAGAATCATAAAAAAGTTTCATTGAATATGGAACACCGATACTGTCTTCCAAATATTTATATTTTAAAAGATTATCAGAAAGAAAATGAAGATTAATAATAAAACCATATTTACCAGTATTATTATGAAATGTTTGAATAACCGAATAAGGGATTAAATTTCCAAGCCAATCGAAGAATAAAATATCTTTATTTTGACAAATTTTATAATAATCAGTTTGTCCGATAAAATCATTAAAAAATGTATATCCATTCGGAAAACTATGACTACTTTCTCCAATGTAAATTAAATTAGAAAACTTATCTCCATTTTTTCGATTGATATTTGACTTCAAAATAGAAACGTCATAAAATGAATTCAAATTATAATGATGGTAGGTATACTGCATACCATTATAAAATGCAGTAATACCGAAAATCATAGGAGCATTTATAGAACCATGGAGTACACCGTAAGCGTCTATATAAGATATCGCCAAAAAGGGAAGCTTTAAAGTATTAAAAGACGTATTTATAATCATTAAGGCACGATTGTAACAATGTGTGTTTTTAAAGGCAAAGCACCCAAAGCAGTAGAGCCACTTATCGCCAATACAAGCTTTTCTAAAAGTAATTGTATATCATGTAGGTGATCTAATTCAATAGTGAACATATCTTTTGTGTAATCAGGTGGCATATTTTTCCCTTATGGTACTGCGGTGACGGGCTTTTGAAAATACCCCATTCCGTTGGTCATTGAAAAGAACTGATCAGTCAATCCAGTGATTTTACCGTTTATATCAGTAGTAAACATAAACGAGCCTATTTTATTCATATCATCGACATTTAACTCAGTAGCAGTATCACGACCAAGAACCTTTTTGATCATTGTCTCATCTTTTGCCGTGAAGCTGGAAGTAAACAATTTAAACATTAAAGAGTTTACATAGCTATCAGCCATCCCTTTGCCCATGTTCATAGATGATTGATCACGTTGAACTACAGCCCCACGATTAGACTGTGAAGCCTCAACAAGTTGTCCAGCTTGATGCCCTGCTTGACGACCTGAAATATAAGATTGAAGCCATTGGAGAATGAGTTGCGCACGTTGAAGTGCATCATCGCCATAGTCTTTAATCATTTTTTGAACAAATTGAAAAACACGACCTTTACGAACGGTACTTTTCAGTTTATTAAGTCCTTTTTTAGCAATCAACAAAAGACCTGCCACAACCGCACTTACAAAGGTAAAAAGACGTTGTAATAATTCACTTTCAAGCTGAATAATTTTAAATATTCCTGCAAAAGTAACCAACTGCAAAGCCGACTCTTTCGCCTCCTCGACGTATGGATTCCCATTAGGGTCTTTAGGGGCGTATTTAGCCAAAAGTGTTTTTGCCTCATCATAGGCAAACATATACGTGAAGGTTTCCATAAACTCCTCAGCTGCCATATATCCTAAGCCATTACTAGCCATTTAATTTACTCCAATCAAAGTCACCAGATTCAGGTGTACAATATAATAAATGTTCAGCAACACTAATAAAATTCATGAATTTGAACGCATCAAAATCAACACCATCTAAAATGTCTTCCATATCGCTAACGTGTTCAGCACCAATAGAATTAATGTCAGCTTTCTCTAGTGCAACAGCACCATCTTTCATGGTTGTCAATTCCATAGGCTTAACTACAGCAAGAGGGACACCGTGAAGATCAGTAATAGTTTTTTCAGTTTGTGCATAATCTGTCAAGACTTTTGCAGAAACTGAATATTCAGCAATAGAAGCTAAATGAGTCTCAAGCACAGAACCTAAAGAACCCAAACCAGTATCAGCGGAAGCACCTGCTTCAAGAGTTGCAGAAGCAACAGCTTTAACAGCGTTAATATTTTCCTGAGCGAGTGCTTCACTTCTTGGAATTGCAGAAGCAGAAGCCTTATAATAATCAGTTTGTGCCTTTGTATTTTCGGCAGAAGAAGCCTGAGAAGCGATGAGAGTAACGCCAAGATGAGCACGTATATTAGAGTCAACGTGAGCGATTCGATAAGCCTCAACTGCTTTGCGAATTTCTGATTTATCATAATCAGCCTGCATCGACTCAATCATAACCATTTCAGCCCCTGCATAAGAATCACTAGGAATAATGAACATAAAATCGAGAGAACCATATTCTTTCATATTATAATCGGCAACAGCTACATCCACATCATGCCAATATTGAGACGTTGGAATAAAAGAATAAAAGAAATCAGCATCACCGTAATCGGAATTAATAGCACTTTGTTTTTGATAATCACCTTGAACTTTGAAATTTTGAGCATTGATAGAAGCAAGTGCAACGAGACCACTTAAATTGCTGTCTAACGTTTCAAAGATAGAAGATAAGACAATAGCTTGAGCCTCAATACCCATAGAGATTGAATGTAATGCGTCAACTAAAGCGACTTGATTAATCAATAATGGAGAATCTTCCGCAGAGGTAACAAGGTTTGCTACATGCTCAGAAATAGAAACACCAGTTGATGCAAGGGATTGTTTTAAATCAGTGGAGTTTTGGACGGTTTTAGCATTGTTAGATTTTAAAACGTCAGTTACAGCAGTAATCGGAACCTTAACCGT
>Ga0265297_10004167_pt1 | contig 24232 bp, 20 predicted proteins | sample Munlanlwell13791_FD_192502 | JGI IMG/M metagenome (GOLD analysis project Ga0265297, IMG submission 192502) | Leachate microbial communities from a municipal landfill in Southern Ontario, Canada - Leachate well 137-91 | ecosystem: Engineered > Solid waste > Landfill > Unclassified | place... | reverse complement strand
GGAATCAACCGAAAGGGCACGGCACATGCGGCGTAGAATTGGCCAGGCTTTTGAGCGGTCGCCGGCGGAGCAAGTCGGCCGCTGGCTGCGGGACAACCTGATCCGGCTGATCGGCTCGGCGATCGCGGTGACCCTGTTCTGCCTGGCCGTGAACTGGCTGTCCGGCAGCCTGCTCAACTTTTTGGCCAACAACGGCGACGATACGGCGAAGCGCGCCATCGCCACCGACGACCCGGCGGTGGTCGGAGTCAAAATCGTGGGGGGCGTCATCCTGACCTGGTTCATGATGTTCCGGTTGCGGATGCGTTCGAGCGGCCTGTGACTGGTTTTTTTGGCAAACGGCGATATATATGGGTTAGTTTCTCGGGGGGAAAAAGAGAGAGGTGATGCCCATCATGACAACACGCAATGTTCGCTCTGCAACGGCCTGGTTGACGGCGTGGGGGATGGCGGTTTGGATGCTGGCGGTGGCTGCCGGCCCGGCCCGGGCGGCCGATGACGAGGACGATGAGGCCAGCGAAGCGCCGGCCGGGGAACTGGTCATGGCCGCCGATGTCGTGAAGGGGGCCGAAGAATACAATGACAAACAGGTGTGCGTGAAGGGCACCATCCAACGAATCGAGCAGAGCGACAAGGGAAGCTTCTTCATCGTGCTGGACGGCAACCTGCGCTGCAAGATGCGGCGGGCGCAGGTGGAGAAGAAGTACGGCGAATTCAACCGGGCCACCGCCGGATCCTATTACACCCAGAAGAGCCAGATCAAGATGGTGATATCCAAGGCCAACGGCACCGCCAAGATCGTCTACACCAGCAGCTACCGGGAAAACAACACCTATTCCGCCGACACCCACAACAAGACCCAAGTCGATGTCGAGATTTTCGCCAAGGGCGACAGCATCGAGATTGCGGGCACCGTCAAGCGGGTCAGCAGCAACCGGGTGCTGGTGGAGAATGGCAGCGTGGCCCGTTACGACTGGCCCAAACTGAACTTCCCCCGCTACTGACGCGTGGGGGGCGCCGCCGTCATTCCCACTCGATGGTGGCCGGCGGCTTCGAGGTGATGTCGTAGGCCACGCGGTTGATGCCCTTGACCTCGTTGGTGATGCGGGTCGCGATGCGGGCCAGCAGCCGGTGCGGCAGGTGCACCCAGTCGGCGGTCATGCCGTCGGAGCTTTGGACCGCGCGAAGCACACAGGTGAAGTCGTAGGTGCGGCCATCGCCCTGAACGCCGACGCTCTGGATGGGCAGCAGCACGGCGAAACTTTGCCAGACCTTGCGGTACCAGCCCGCCGCCTTGATCTCCTCGACCACGATGCGGTCGGCCTGGCGCAAAATGTCGAGCTTGGGGCGGGTGATCTCGCCCAAGCAGCGCACGGCCAGTCCGGGACCGGGGAACGGCTGGCGCCAGATCATGTCGTCATCCATGCCCAGTTCCTTGCCGAGGGCGCGGACTTCGTCCTTGAACAGCATGCGCAGCGGTTCGACCAGCTGGAAGCCGAGCTCCTTGGGCAGGCCGCCGACGTTGTGGTGGCTCTTGATGACCTCGGCGTGCTTGCCGATGCCGGAACTCTCGATCACGTCGGGATAGAGCGTGCCCTGGGCCAGGAAGTCGGCGCCTGGAATGCTGAGGGCCGCCTGCTTGAAGACGGTGATGAATTCGTGGCCGATCACCTTGCGTTTGCGCTCGGGCTCGGTGATCCCGGCCAGGTGCTGGAGGAAGTGGTCGGTGGCGTCCACCTTGCGGATGCGCATCCGGAGTTTTTGGGAGAACACCTCCATCAGCTTGTCCGCCTCCTGGTAGCGGAGCAGGCCGTTGTCGACGAAGATGCAGGTGAGCTGGTCGCCGACCGCCTTGTGGATGAGCAGGGCGGCCACGGCGCTGTCGACGCCGCCGCTAAGGCCGCAGATGACGTGGCGGCTGCCGACCTGGGCGCGGATCGCCTCCACTGCCTGGCCGACATAGGCGCGCGGTGTCCAGCGCCCCTTGCAGCCGCAGATGCCGCGGACAAAGTTGCGGAGCAGGTGCGTGCCGTGTTTGGTGTGGACCACTTCGGGATGAAACTGCACGCCCCAAAACGGCTTGGCGGTGCAGCGGACGGCGGAGAACGGCACCCGGTCGCTGCTGGCGATCGCCGTGAAGCCGGGGGCCAGTTCGGCCACCTCGTCGGCATGGCTCATCCAGACCCCGGAAGACGCCGGCAGCCGGGCAAACAGCGGGTCGCGGGGGTCGGCCGTGATGGTGGCCGGGCCGTATTCGCGGGAGCCGGAACGCTGGACGCGGCCGCCGAGCAGTTGCGTCATCAGCTGCAGGCCATAGCAGACGCCGAGGATGGGCAGGCCAAGAGTGAAGATTTCCGGATCCACGGTGGGCGCGCCGGCGTCATGGACGCTGGCGGGCCCGCCGCTGAGCACCAGCCCCTTGGGCGCCCGCCGGCGGATCTCCTCGGCGGAGATGGCCGAGTCCACAATCTCCGAGTACACATGCGCCTCGCGGATGCGCCGGGCAATCAGCTGGGTGTACTGGGAACCGAAATCAAGGACGAGGATGGTTTCCTGGACGGGCGGCTTCATGGGGTGCTCGGCAGTTGGCGGCGGTGGCGGTGCAGGATTCGGAAACGACGTAATATAAGAGGTGTTTGCAAAAGTCTGCCGGCGCCGCCGGGTTCAGTGACCAAAGGGGTGCCGGGTGAGAAAAACGGTGGGGTCAGGCCTTGGCGCCGAAGCGGTGTTCGCTGCCGTCGAGCAGGCGGCGGATGTTGGCGTGGTGCTTGGCAATGACCAGGACGGCCAGGGTGGCCAGCAGCCCGATCACCGGCCAGCCGTAGGGGCAACAGCCGCCCAGGCGCAGGCCGAAGGCGGCCAGCGGCAGCACCGCCGCCGCCAGGATGCTGGCCAGCGACACGTAACGGCTGAGGAAGAAGACCACGCCCCACGCCGCTGCCATCACCAGCACCGGCCAGAACGCCACCGGCAGCAGGGCGCCCAGCGTGGTGGCCACCCCCTTGCCGCCCCGGAACTTCAGATACACCGGCCAGACATGCCCGGCGACCGCCCCGGCGGCGGCCAGCGCCGGTGCCCAGCCCGCGGACTCCGCCGGCAGCGCGGCGGTTCCCCAGTGTCCGGCCGCCAGCACCGGCAGCGCCCCCTTGAGGAAGTCGAGGGCGAAGCAGGGGTAGCCCCAGGCCTTGCCCAGCGTCCGGGTGACGTTGGTGGCGCCGATGTTGCCGCTGCCCAACGTCCGGATGTCGACGCCGCGCAGCCGACCCAGCAGCAGGCCGAAGGGAATCGCGCCGACCAGGTAAGCGCCGCCCGCACAGGCGGCCAGGATCAACCACGGTTGGATCATGAGTGTTGCTTCCGAATTCCATGCACGCTGAAGCGTGAACTCAAACAAGACGCATTTTGGGGGGGGGCGGGATGGCGATGGGCGTGTCGCCCGTTGCGGTCGGCTTACACCGGGTCCGGATTGTCCTGCCGCTGGCGGGCGCAGATGGGGCAGCGGAAGATGTCGAGGCCAAACACGGTGGCGGCGTGGGGGCTGCGGCGGATCCGCACCTCGGCGCCGGCCGCCAGCTGGAGGCGGACGGGGGCGTTGTCGGCCAGCAACACGGCCGGGCCGCGCAGGATCTGCACCCGCACCGCGACGGTGTCCGGAATGACCAGGTGATGGGTGGGTTCGGTGGAATTGTTGAAGGCCAGGCCGATGCCGGTCCGGAAAATGCTGTGGGTGATGCTGCGGTAATAGCCGCTGCTGCCGAAAGGGGTGGCGGCCACCAGGCCGTCGCCGACCGCCTGGTTGGCGTACAGTTCGTCATCGAGCCAGACCCGGTAGCGCACGGCGCTGGGGATCACGCGGTTGTGGACCACAATGTCATTGACGGCGGTCAGCGGCGCGGCGCGGCGGCCGGCGATCTCCGCCTCCAGCTTGAGCAGGCGCGCCTCCTTCAGCCGGCCGGCCACCAGGCCGTCCAGCACCCAGGCCTCGCCGTGGGCCGGGCAGGCCGGATTGGAACGCTGGTCGCGCAGCGGCAACTTAGGCACCCCGGGATAGGTCCGTTCGGCGCCGAGCAGGGCCCCGTCGCCGCCATAGGAAATGACCAGGTCGGGCCGTTCCGTCACTTCGCGGATCGGGAAGCCGGCCAGGATCCGTCGCAGGTCGGGAAGGTGCCGCCCGCACAAGATTGCCCGTATCATTGGCGCCTCTCCTCAGCACATCGGAACCGGGCCCGGTCGGCCGGGGTCAGTCTTCGTCGTCCTTGCCGGCCGTCTCGCGGCGTTCGCCGCGCAGGAACGCCTCTGCGAACGCATCAAGGTCGCCGTCCAGCACGGCGCTGGTATTGGAGGTCTGCACGCCGGTGCGCAAATCCTTGACCATCTGGTAGGGCTGGAGCACGTAGGAGCGGATCTGGCTGCCCCATTCGTTGTCCTTCTTCTCACCGCCGGTGCCGGCCTGCTCCTTGCGCTTCTTTTCCTCTTCCCGCTCGTAGAGCTTGGCCTTGAGGATCTTCATCGCCTGCGCGCGGTTTTTGTGCTGGGACCGTTCCTGCTGAGATGCGACGATGATGCCGGTCGGCAAGTGGGTGATGCGCACCGCGGAATCGGTCCGGTTGACGTACTGGCCGCCGGCGCCGGAGCTGCGGTAGGTGTCGGTTTTCAGGTCTTCCTCGCGGATCTCGATCTGGATGTCGTCGTCGATCTCGGCCAGCACGTCGACGGCGGCGAAGGAGGTGTGGCGGCGCTTGTTGGCGTCAAAGGGGGAGATGCGCACCAGCCGGTGCACGCCGCGCTCGGCCTTGAGGTAGCCGAAGGCGAACTCGCCGGCGACCATCAGGGTGGCGCTCTTGAGGCCGGCTTCCTCGCCCGGCTGGATGTCGGCCACCTCGTAGGTGAACCCCTTGTGCTCAAACCAGCGGGTGTACATGCGGAACAGCATGCCGGTCCAGTCGCAGCTTTCGGTGCCGCCCGAGCCGGCGTGCAGGTTGACGATGGCGTTGTTGCGGTCAAACTTGCCGGAGAGGAAGCTGGCCAGTTCGACCCTGGACAGTTCCTGGTCCAGGCCGGACGAGGTTTGGGCGGCCTCGGCCAGCAGCGAGGCGTCACTGGGGTCGGTCTGGGCCAGTTCCAGCAGCACCTGCAGGTCGTCGACCTTGCCCGCCACCCGGTCATAGGAGGCCAGCACGTTTTTCAGGCCGCTGACCTTCTGGACGGTGGCCTGGGCCTCCTCGCGGCGGTCCCAAAAGCCCGGCTGGCCCATCCGCGCCTCGGCCTCGGTGAGCGCCGCGCGCTTGCCGGGCACGTCCAGGAAATCGCGCAGGTGGTCGGTCCGGGCCCGGGTTTCCAGAATGATTTTTTTGAGTTCTTCGAGGGTCAAGATGGCACCTTGCGGCGGGACGGTGGAACCAGGCAAAACAAACCTTAAATCTAACCCCGCCTCACCGGTTTGACAACGGAGGGCATCCGGCGGGGTAACCGCTTTGACCCGTCACGTTGTTCCGGGCTCGGATAACCGCCGGGGAAACAAGCTTGGGGACAGGCTCCAATCGGGGAATTTGTCCCGGTTCACCGCCACAGGACGAGGGTGAAGTCATGGTCGAGGTAGCCGTCGACCAGGTCGATCCGGTCAGCCAAACCGGCCAGCGCGGCGCACAGCGGTTCCGGGCGGTAGTAGTGGCAGTGGGGGTGCCGCACCGGGGCGCCGGCGTGCAGGAAGTTGGCCACCACGCAGCCGGTCGTGAGGCGCAGCAGCGCCGGCAGCGCGCGGCGGACGAAGTCCTCGTTGTTGCCGAGGTCCAGGTTGAAGATGCCGGAGGCGAACACCACGTCGAAGGTGCGGTCGCGGAAGGGCGGGGCGGTGAACAGGTCGGCCAGCACGAGGCCGGTGTCGGGCCGGCGCCGGTGCGCTTCGCGGAGGATGGCGGGGGTGAGGTCGACGCCGAAATAGCGGACGCGGTGGCCTTGGGCTTCCAGGAACGGCGCCAGGTCGGCGAGGCCGCAGCCGGCGTCGAGCAGGCGCGGGCCGCGGGGAATCGCGGCCAGGGCGGGGGTTTGCAAGACCCCCGCCAGCACCCGGAAGCGGGCCTGCTGGGTTTCGGCGCTGCCCCAGTCGAGGATGTCGTAGCTGTCGCGCTCCGGCTGGACGCGCGGGGTGTAATGCCGGTGGATGCGGTCGCGGCGCTGGTTCATGATGACGGAAGTATAGCGTGACTCGTGAGGCGTGACGCGTAATGCCCACAGCGCCGGCTCCGAAGATCATTCCCTATTTGGCGGGGCCCAATTCGTGGTTGGCCGCCAGCCAGTTCCAGGGCAGGGCATGGACGGTTTCCGAGATCCGGCGGGGGCGGTCAACCGCGCAAACAATGAGTCCCGGAGCCATCCGTTGTTGGGGATAGGCGGCGCGAAAGGCGTTGAGACCGGAAGCGTCACGCGGCCGCGGATTGCTGGTCAGGCGCACTTCGATCGGATAGAGGCAGCCGTCGGCCTCCAGAATCAGATCGACCTCCGCCCCGCCCGCCGCCCGCCAGTGCCAGAAGCCGGGTTCCTGCGGCAACGCCGAAGCCTGCCGGCGGATGTCGTTCACCACCGCCGTTTCAAAAAGCGCCCCCAGCAACGGGTGGCCACCCAACGCCTCCGGCGAAGAGATGCGCTGGCCGTGGCAAACCAGCCCGGTGTCGCTGAGATACCCCTTGGACTTGGCGGCCACGCGTTTGACGGCACTGCCCTGCCAGGCGGGAATCTCCTGCCACTGAAACGTTCCCGAGAGGTGTTGACCGCCTCGGCCAGCCGCTGGGCGATGGAACGGGGTTTAAACATGCTAGTACCCCGTAACACTTAAATCGTCACCACGAAGGCACGAAGGACACGAAGCCCGATCGAAGCGCGTCAATGGCAAAATGGGCGCAAAAACACATCTTCGATTTATCTTCGTGCTCTTCGTGGCTTCGTGGTGAATCCGAAATTTTAAGTGTTACAAGGTACTAGTAGATTAGTACTAATGGTATCATTTTGCAAGTATTTTTGCCGGTGAATGGGATGGGAAAATGAGGCGGAGAGTCATGATTCACTCGCTATTTTTGAAACGGCACATAAAAGCCGTTGGTTTCGGGCCATGAAACGGGCAGGAGTTGACCTTGCATTCCCAGCCACTGGCCACGCTGTGTTTTTGTCAGTTCCGCCAATATCGACCCATCCTGACTTTTGAGGATTTTGGTGATGGCGGCCACCAGGGTGTCCTGTTCCTTTTGGGCTTCCTCCGCCGTTTGGCCGCTCCGGCTTCGCTGCAACATATTGTGCCCGAATTGCCGGTAAAACGGGGACCACTCATCTCGGTGCTCCCGGATGATGCGCTGAATCTTTGCGGCCTGTTCTGGCGTCACCCCCAGTTTTTCCATCATGCCGGGAATGATCAGGATGGCCCTGGGGCCCTTCATTTGCAGCAAGAGCGCATCAAGGCGATCCTGTTGCTTCCGATTCAGGATGTTCGCCATTTGTGACTCAAGCCAGGTTGAGGAAATCGCCTCCCGGTCTTTCATGTATTGGCCTTTTTCTTCTGCGGAAAGGCCACGATATCTCGCCTGCCATCCGCCAAGGCCCGGGATTTTCTCGTACGGAGTGTTGAAGGCTTCCGCCAGTGCCGCCACCTGATTCGTTGTTAAGTTCAAATCCCGTTGGACTTCGTGTCGATCCAACAGAAAAAACTTACTTGTCGTCAAATCATCCTCAAAAGAGGCATCTGCATATCGCCGCGCTGACTGGCCATGCGGCAACGGTGCACAACCCGCTCCCAGCAGAATCAAGGCAATCACCGCCAGCAAGTGAATGCGGCGCATCAGATTTCCTTTGTTCGTTCACGGTTCACGAGTTACGGGGCACGCGTCACGGATCCCCGGGAGTCAGACCTTTTTCTGGATAATCCCCTCGATCACGTTCACGGTGTGTTCGAGGCAGGCCGCGGCCTCCTCGAGGCGGTCGTAGAGCTGGCTCCATTTCATGGTTTCCAGCAGTTGTTCACCGCCGCCGGCGGATTCATAGAGCTCCCCCAGCCCCACCAGGAGGAACAAGTCGGCTTCCTTCTTGAGTTTGCGCACCCGCTCGCTGTTGGCGGCGCCGTTGCCCTTGCGCACGACGAACTTCAGCAGGGGCGCAAGCTCGGCGGTCATCTCGGCCAGGCAGGCGGCGTGGGACTCGGCCCCCTTCTGGATCTCGTGGAAGCCGTAAAGGCCCAGGCGGCTGGACACGGCGCCGACCGCCCGCAGGGTCCGCTCGAAGGCGCGGTTCAACTCGCGGATGTCCTCCCGATTGAGGGGATGGATGAAGGTCAGGGCGAGCTCGCGCTCGACCTTCCGGCAGATCGTGTCGCCCTCCGCCAGCAGAGCCCCGATGCGCACGCACTTGTCGGGGACCGCGGTGAACGCGTGGAAAATGTCCGCCAACTGCCTGGCCGCCTCTTCCAGGATGCCGGCCTGCCGCTGGAACAGCCCGGTGAAAGGGAAGGCGTTGTCAAAGAGGTTCGTGTTCATCGGTCACCTGCCGCGGGCTCGGGGGCGTTGCCGCCCCGGAGCCTCCGGTTGAGCTGGTCCAGGTAAACATAGAAGACCGGTGTGACGTAGAGGGTCAGGACCTGGGAAAAGCACAGGCCGCCCACCACGGCGATGCCGAGGGACTGCCGGGCTTCGCCGCCCGCCCCCAGGCCCAGGGCGATGGGGAGGCAGCCGAACAGGGCGGCCATGGTGGTCATCATGATGGGGCGGAACCGGGTCAGGGAGGCCTGGTAAATGGACTCCACCGAGCCGAGCCCCTGGGTGCGTTCGGCTTCCAGGGCGAAGTCGACCATCATGATGCCGTTCTTTTTGACGATCCCGACCAGCATGATGATGCCGACGTAGGCGTACATGTCGAGTTGCAGGCCGAAGATGGCCAGGGCCGCCAGGGCGCCGAATCCGGCCAGGGGAAGCGAGGAGAGGATGGTCAGGGGGTGGATGAAGCTTTCATAGAGAATGCCCAGGACCATGTAGATCACGATGACGGTGACCAGGAGCAGGAACCCCATGCTGGCGAAGGAGGACTGGAAGGCCTGGGCCGAGCCTTGGAACTCGGTGTGAACCGAGGCCGGCAGGGTGGCGTGGCTGAAGCGGTTGATCTCGTCGATGGCGGGGCCGATGGCGGCTCCGGGCTTGAGGTTGAATGAAATCGTGGCGGCGGGGATCTGCCCCGAATGGTTGATGGTGAGCGGGGACAGCGTTTCGCGGACGGACGCGACCGTGGTCAGGGGGACCAGTTCCCCGCGGGCCGATTTGATGAACAGGGTGGCCAGCGAGGAGGGGTCCCGGCGGAATTCGGGCGCCACCTCCAGGATCACGTAGTAGAAGGTGGACGCCGTGTAGATGGTGGAGACCTGGCGCGAGCCGTAGGCCGAGTAAAACGCCTCCTGGACCTGTTCCACGGTGAGCCCGTGGGACGCGGCCTTGTCGCGGTCGATGGTGATCTCCAGTTTCGGCTTGCGCATCTGCAGGTCGGACTTGACATCGGCCAGGGCGGGAATGGAGCGGATCTTTTCTTCCATGGCCGCGCCATACTTGTACAGGCTGTCCAGGTCGCTGCTCTGCAGGGTGAACTGCCACTGAGCGCTGGTGAGGCGGGAACCGATGGCGATCAGCGGGGGGTTGACCAGGGAGACGATCATTCCCGGAATCCGGTTGAGCTTGGGGCGCAGGGTGGCAATGATCTCGTCCACCGACCGTTGGCGTTCGGCGCGCGGTTGCAGGCTGACGAAGGTCAGGCCGTTGTTGTCGGCCGTGAAGCCGGCCAGGGAGACCACGGCGGCCGCGCGGCAGTCGGGGTCTTTCAAGAGCTCCTCATTGAGGGCATCCTGATGGCGCGCCATGTCGGCGAACGAGGCCCGGTCGTCCAGCAGCGAGAAAATCCGGAAAAAATTCTGGTCCTGGGTGGGAATGAACCCCTTGGGGATCTGGATGAAGATCTTGACCATGGCCACGGTGACCAGCAGGGTGAAGACCAGGGTCAGCAGCCGGTGGCGCAGGACCCAGGCCAGGCTGCGGCCGTAAGCCGCCTGCCAGGCGTTGAACAGGCGTTCGGCCACGGAGGGGCGCCCCGGCCGTTTTTCGGAATATCCCTTCAGGAAGCGGCTGCTCAGCATGGGGGTCAGGGTCAGGGAGATGATCCCCGACAGCAGGATGGCGGCGGTGATGCAGACCGCGAATTCGCGGAACAGCCGGCCCAGGAGTCCGCCCATGAACATGATCGGAATGAAGACCACGGCCAGCGACAGGGTCATGGAGAGCACGGTGAAGCCGATCTCGCGGGAGCCTTTCAGGGCGGCTTCCAGCGCGCCTTCGCCCGTCTCCATCCGCCGGATGATGTTCTCCACCACCACGATGGCGTCGTCCACCACGAAGCCGATCGAGAGGGTGATGGCCATCAGGGAGAGGGTGTTGAGGGTGAAGCCGCAGACGTTCATCACCACGAAGGTGCCGATCAGCGACAGCGGCACCACCAGGCTGGGGATGATGGTGGTCTTCAGCGAGCGCAGGAAGAGAAAGATGACGGCGATGACCAGGCAGATGGTCAGGACCATGGTCATCTGCACGTCGGTGATCGACTCGCGGATGAACTCCGACTGGTCGTAGAAGAGGTGGACGTTCACCGCCCCCGGCAGCGAGGCCTGCAGGCGGGGCAGGCGGGCCTTGATCTCGGTGGCCAGGTTCACGGTGTTGGCCCCGGGCTGCTTGCGCACGCGCAGGATCACCGTCCCCCGCTTCTCCCCGTGGTCGAGAAACCAGGCCGTGGTGCGGTTGTTCTCGACCTGGTCGACCGCCCGGCCGATGTCGCGGATGCGCAGGGGGTAGCCGTTTTGGTAGGCCACCACCAGGGAGTCGAAGGCCCTGGCATTGGGCAGTTGGCCGTTGGAGTCGATGGTGTAGGAGGTGGCCTGGTTGTCGATGATGCCGCCGGGGAGGTTGACGTTGCCGCCCTGGATGGCCCCGAGGACCTCGTTGATCCCGATCTTCTTGTTGGCCAGCGAGTAGGGGTTGACCTGGATCCGGACCGCGTACTTCTGGATGGGCAGGAGGTCGATCTCGGCCACCCCGTTGATCGTGGACAGCCCCGAGATCAGGATGTTCTCCCCCAGGTCGTTCAACGCCGTCACCGGCAGGGAGTCGGAGGTGAGGGCGATGAACATGATCGGCATGTCCGCCGGGTTCACCTTTTTGAAGGTGGGCGGATTGGGCAGGTTGCGGGGCAGCACCCCCATGGCGGCCGAGATGGCCGAGTTCACGTCGACGGCGGCGGCGTCAATGTTCCGCTCCAGGGAAAACTGGAGGTTGATGGTGGTGACCCCCTGGGAACTCGAGGAGTTCATCGAGTCGATGCCCGCGATCGAGGAGAACTGTTTTTCGAGCGGCGTGGCCACGGTTGCGGCCATGGTTTCGGGGCTGGCCCCCGGCAGCAGCGCGGTGACGCTGATGGTCGGAAAATCGACGGTGGGCAGGTTGTTGATCGACAGGTGGCGGTAGCTGAGCAGGCCAAAGAACAGAAGGCCGGACATGACCAGGGTGGTCATGACCGGGCGCCGGATCCAGCGTTCCGAAATATTCATTGGGTGCCGCCTGCCGCGGCGGCCGGCGGCCCGGCGACGGCCACCGCCGCCCCGGCCTTAAGCTTGTTTTGGCCGTCGGTGACCACGGTGTCGCCGGGCGACACCCCCCGGGCCAGCACCGCGTCCTCCCCGGCCAGGCGCGCCACCTGCACCGGCCGCACCTCCACGGTTTGATCGGCTTTGACCACGAACACCAAGGTGCCTTTCGGGCCGGCCTGGACCGCCTTGGCGGGGATCACCACGACTCCGGACTCCTCCCCGACGATGAGCGAGACCCGGACGAACTGGCCGGGCCAGAGAAAGGCGTCGGTGTTGGCAAACGTCCCCTTCAGCCGGATCATCCCCGTGGCGGGGTCCACCGTGTTGTCGATGAAGGTCAGCTTGCCCAGCCGGGGCGGGCCGTCAAAGCCCGGCAGCCGGGCCTCGACGACCAGGGGCGCCTGGTGGTGGGCGGCCCGGATGGCGGCCAGGTTTTTTTCGGGGACCGAGAAGGCCACGTACACCGGCTCGATCTGGTTGACCACCAGCAGCGTCGTCTTGTTGGCCTCCACCACGGCGCCATGGTTGACCCGATAGGCCCCGGCCCGGCCCGTAATCGGGGCGTGAATCGCGCAATAGCCGAGATTGATGCGGGCCTGCTCGGCCAACGCGCGGTCGGCCTGGACCCGGTGCTCCAGGACGGCGGCTTCGGAACGGGTCTTTTCGATGTCGGAGCGCGACACCGTTTTCACGGTGAGCCCGGCATAACGCCGGGCCTCGTTGTTGCTGAATTCCAGCGCCGCCTCGTCACTGGCCAGCACCGCTTCCGCCTGGCGGAGCGCCTCCGTGTATGGGGCCGGGTCAATGGTCACCAGCAGCGCCCCCTGCCGGACCTCGTCCCCCTCCCGGAAGTGGAACGAGAGGATCTGTCCCGAGACCCGGGGAACGATCTCCAGGGAGTTGCAGGACTCCACGGATCCCATGGCCTCCACAACCAGCGGCATGGACTTCATCATGGCCGGGGCCGTGGTGACCGGCACGGGGGGAACCGCGGGCGGCGCCGCCTTTTTGCCGCAGCCGGACAGAATCAGGAGCGCCGTACCCATCAGCAGCCAGCGGCAGGGTTGGTTCAGCATGTTTTCTTCCGCTTCCCGGCGTCAGGGGCCGATTCCCCCAAAACGGCATCCGCAGATGAAAGATTTTATCATCCCGGAGGCCGGATGTCAAACCCGGGTTGGTTCGTTATGCCGAACAACTGACGCCACCTGCCGTCAGGCGCGGCGTCCCAAGCATCCTCCGGGGCCCGCCGGCCTACGGCTTGGCGGGCGGGCGGCCGCGGAAGCGGCGCGGATCCAGCCCCATCTGGCGCAGGCGGTAGCGCAGGATGCGCGGCGTGGTGCCGAGGCGGCGGGCGGCTTCGGCGGCATTGCCCCGGCATTCGTTGAGGGTTTCCTGCATCAGCTCGCCTTCGAAACGGGTGACGCGCCCCTTGAGGCCGCCATCGGGGGCGGGCAGGCCGGCGGGGCTGGTGGCCTGGGCCTGGACGCTGGGCGGCAGGTGATAGGAGTGGATCGCGCCGTCCTGGGAGAGGATGACGGCGCGCTCGACGGCGTTCTCCAGCTCGCGCACATTGCCGGGCCAGCGGTGGCGCAGCAGCAGCTCGAGGGCATGCTCGGTGATGCGCCGCACCGGGTTGCCGTGCTGGCCGGAATATTTTTCCAGGAAATGGTCGGCGAGCAGGACAATGTCCGAGCCGCGGTCGCGCAGGGGGGGCAGGAAGACGGGAAAGACATTGAGGCGGTAATAGAGGTCCTCGCGAAATCGCTTCTCCGCCATCAGCGCTTCCAGGTCGCGGCTGGTGGCGGTGATGACGCGCACGTCGGCGGTGACCGTGGCGGTGCCGCCGACGCGCTCGAACTCGCGTTCCTGGAGCACCCGCAGCAGGCGCACCTGCATGGCCGGGCTGACGTCGCCGATCTCGTCGAGGAAGATGGTGCCGCCGTGGGCCAGTTCGAAGCGCCCCTTGCGCTGTTCGCTGGCGCCGGTGAAGGCGCCTTTTTCATGGCCGAACAGCTCGCTTTCGATGAGCGTTTCGGGCAGGGCGGCGCAGTTGACGCGGATGAACGGGCCGGTCCGCCGGGTGCTGTTGTAGTGGATGCCCTGGGCCACCAGCTCCTTGCCGGTGCCGCTTTCGCCGCGGATCAGCACGGTGGCCTGGCTGGGGGCGACCTGGGCGATCAGGCGCTTGAGCTGCTGCATCTGATGGCACTGGCCGAGCAGGTTGCGCACGTCGAAGCGCGACTCCAGCTCCAGTTGCAGGCGGCGGTTTTCCTGTTCCCAGGCCTGCCGCTCGGCGGTGGTGGCGCGGATGCGCTCGACCGTGGTGGCGAGCATGCTGGCGATGACTTCGAGCAGCCGCAGGTTGGCATCCAGCGAGATGCGGTCGTCCAGCGGCCGGTCCACGCTGAGCGTGCCCAGCAGGTGGTCCTCTTGAAGGATCGGCACGCACAGGAACGAGACGCCGAGGCGGCCCGGAATGCGCCGGGCCCGGGTGCGGTCGAGGAACTGCGGTTCGCTGGCAATGTCCGGCACCACCGCCGAACGCCGGGCTTGGGCGACGCGGCCGGTGATCCCCTCACCCAGCTTGTAGTGGCCGCGCGCCAGTTCTTCGGGCGACAATCCGTGGGCGGCGGTGATCACCAGCTCCCGGCTGTCGGGGCGGAGCAGGGTGATGGTGCCGTGGCGCAACCCCGCCTTGGCGGCCAGCGACTCCAGAACCCCTTGCAGGGCAAGGTGAACCTCAGTTTGCCGCGCCAGCAGCAGCCGGCTGCATTCATGCAGGATGTCCAGAGCGTCCACGGAAAATTTTTTCGGAGGAGACTTGTACTATTGCAAAATCGCGTAATATACTACTTGCAATGTCCGGGCATCCAGTTATCGGGTGGCCCGGGCGGGCGCCAAGGAGCGGCGCCAGGCAAAGGAGACCCCGCGGTTCCCATTTATGGAAACACAACCCCTGTCCGCATCGGTTCCGGTTGAGACCGACGAACCGTCCGCCCCACGTTCTGACGAGCCACCCTCGTGTACGGCGGAAGAGCCCCTGTCGTGTAGTCTCGCCACCCTTCCGGCCTTCGCCCTGCGAAGCGAATCGCCGTTTGACCAATTGCTGGCGCAACGGCAGACCACCCACTGGCAAGACTGGCGCTGGCAGATGCGCCGCCGCATCCACTCCGTCGGGCGGCTCTTGGACTACTTTCCCGAATTGCGCTCCCAGGTCGGCCTGGCCGACGCCGCCACCAAGTTCCCGCTTGCCATCACCCCCTATTACGCCTCGCTGATCCGCACCCTGGACAACAGCGACCCGGTGTTCCAGATGGCGGTGCCCCAGATCCAGGAACTGTACGACCCGCCCTTCCTTCGCAACGATCCGTTGGAGGAAGATTCCGACATGCCGGTGCCCGGTCTGGTGCACCGCTATGCCGACCGCGCCCTGGTCCTGGCCACCACCACCTGCGCGATGTACTGCCGGCATTGCACCCGCAAGCGGATTGCCGGGTCCCGCGATTTCACCATCTCCAACGAGCATTTGGCAGGCATCACCGATTATCTCAAGCGCCACCCGGAAATTCATGATGTCATCGTCTCCGGCGGCGACCCGTTCACCATGGCCACGCCCGCGCTGGAGCGCATTTTGGAGGCCATCCGCCAGGTGCCCACGGTGGACATCATCCGGATCGGCACCCGCACCCCGGTGGTGCTGCCCATGCGCATCACCGGCGAACTGGTGCGCATGTTGCGCAAATACCAGCCGGTCTGGGTCAACACCCACTTCAACCATCCGGCCGAGCTGACCCCCGACGCCATCGAGGCGGTGGGGCGGTTGGCCGATGCCGGCATTCCGGTCGGCAACCAGGCCGTTCTGCTGCGCGGCATCAACGACCACCCCAAGATCATGGAGCAGCTGCTGCGCGGCCTGGTCCGCGCCCGCGTCCGCCCCTATTACCTGTTCCAGTGCGACCTGGTCCGCGGGGTTGAGCATTTCCGCACCCCGATCAGCCGCGGCATCGAGATCATGGAATACCTGCGCGGCCGGCTCAGCGGTCTGGCGATTCCCACCTACGTGGTGGATGCCCCCCATGGCGGCGGCAAGATCCCGGTGCTGCCCAACTACGTGGTTTCCTCCAGCCCGACGCACACCGTGTTGCGCAACTTTGAGGGGATGCTGGTCAACTATCCCGAACCGCGGGCCCATTATGTCGGCGCCCCCGACCCCACCCCGGGCGAAGAACCGGCCACCGCCGGCGTTTGGGGGCTGGCGGCCGGCCATGGCACGGTGATCACGCCGTCTGGATCCTGCCGTGAAGAGCGGCGCGACCGGCCCCAGGTCGAACAGAACGGCCACTCCGCGGTCGATGCCTTCCTCAGCGAGCAATGAACCGGGGGCCGGCCGCCCCGGTTCACTGCGGACTGAGCAGGAAGTTGCCGCAAACGCGGTTAGCGGCGGCCATCAGCGCGGCGTCTTGGACGCACCACAGCCGCGGCAGGCTGTACAGGTGGTAGCCGTGGGCCTGGGCGAACTCCAGCAGCTCCCCGGCATGATGGCCGTAATGGGGATAGTTGAACCGCGACCATTCGGTGACAATCATGGGGCGCCGGCTCTGGAGGCAGTCGCGGGCACCGCGCAGCACCCGGAGTTCCGCGCCCTCCACATCCACCTTGATCAGGGACACTTCCGGCCGCCCCAGAGCCTGCCATTCCTGGTCCACGGTTGAACAGGGAACCGTGATCCGCCGTTCGCAGGGCACCCGCCGGGTGTGCACCATGCCGTCAAAGGCGGCGTTGGCCGCCCCGGACACGCAGAACTCGACCTCGCCACCGGTTTCGCCCAGTGCCGTTTCGCGGAGACTCCAGCGGTCCGCGAACGGGGAGGCGGCGACGGTCCGGCGCAAATACGGGGCGGCATTGGGCGAGGGCTCGAAGGAGACCACCCGGACCGTGGGGTTCCGGGCCAGCAGCGGCAACGCCATCAGCCCGATGTTGGCCCCGACGTCAAAGACCCAAGTCTGATCGCGCGCACCGCGGAACATCCACTCGGCCGTGTCGTGTTCGTAGTCGCCGTCTTCCAGTATGCGCTCGTAGAGGTGGCAGCCGGGCGGCGCGAACACCCGCTGGCCGCCGTAGCGGAAGCCGCCGGCCCGGCCCATCTGGAACATCCGCAACTTGTGCCAAAGACGGCACAACCGGTGTGACGGCCCGTCTGTTCGCATACGGGGGGTTCCTTTAGGGGCGCGTGGCGGGGGTGAGCCGGGGGCTACAGGCAGCGCAGGAGGCCGATGACCACTCCCTGGATGGCGACCTTGCGGGCGTTGTGGATCTGGACCGGAAAGTCCGGGTTGGCCGGGCGCAGTTCGACCTTGTTGTCCTTGCGCTGGACCAGCGTCTTGACGGTGGTTTCGTTGTCGGCCATGGCGATGACGACGTCGCCCGACTTGGCGGTGGCGGTCTTGCGGGCCAGCACCAGGTCACCGTCCAGGATGCCGAGGTCGCGCATGCTTTCGCCAAACACGCGGACGGCGAACAGCGGCTCGCGGCCGCTTTGGCGGAAGCAGGCCGGATCGAGCCGCAGGTGCCCCTCCAGCTGCTGCTCGGCCAGGGCGGTGGCGCCGGCGGCGACCCGCCCCAGCAGCGGGATCTCCGTCAGGGTGCCGGCGGCGACCACCCGGCGGGGCGGCCGGGGGCGGCCGGGGGCGGGGCGCACCACGGTCAGGCTGCGCGCCTTGCCGGAACGGGCCACAAATCCTTTGCGCAGCAGGGCGCGCAGATGGGCAAAGGCGGTCGGCGGCCGGATGTGGAAGTAGGCGGCCAGTTCCTGCACCGTGGGCGCCATGCCCTCGCGTTGCTGGAAGTCGCTGATGAAATCGAGAATGCTCACCTGTTTGGCGGTCAAACCCTTCATGGCCGTTGCTCCTTGGTCCTTGCCGCGCCGGCATCGCCGGACAGCCGCCCGTCGTTGCAGAACATGATCTTTTGTAAGTATAATTCTTGTTTGCCATTTCGCAACCACGGAGCCGGTCGGACCGGCGGCTGGCGGAAACCAAAACCGCCCCCGCCCCCACGCCGGAGATTGACAGCCGGACCCCGGCGCATTAAAGTTCCCGCAGATTTCGCAGAAGCACATGACGGGAGTCGTAAAAGCTTATATCCAAGCCAATACATGCGGCATTGAAACGCGCCGGAACCACTGCCGGCGCGGCACCGGCGCCCCCGGTGCGAGCTGGCCGGGAAAACGAATTTCGGATCTGCAGTCGCCCGTTTTTTCCTCCGAATCCGCCCCACCCCACCCCCTACCAACCGGCCCGGCCCATGAAATCAAGAACGTCCGCCTCCCGCGGTTCCTGCGGCTGCCCCGTCCTGCTGCTCTACAATCTCGACCCCGGCTGGGCGTCCGGGGACCGGGAGGCCGCCCTGACGGCCACGGACCTGTTTATTGAAGCCCTTCGCACGGAAGGACATCCCGTCACCCCGGTGCGGGTGGAGGATGTCGGGCTGCGCCGTCTTCTTTCCCCCTACGACCCGTTCCAGTTTGTCGCCTTCAACTGGTGCGAGGCCGTGCCCGGCATTCCCCGTAGCGAGGCGCTGGCGGCCGAGGCGTTGGAGGAGTTGGGGTTTGTCTACACCGGATCGTCGGCGCCCGTGCTGCGCCTGAGCGGCAACAAGCGGAAGGTCAAGGATCTCCTGCGGCGGGCCGGCGTGCCGACGCCGCGGGGGTGTGTCTGCCCGACGGCGGACCAGGTGCGCTGGAACCGCTTTCCGGCCATCGTGAAGCCCCTGCGCGAACACTGCAGCGTCGGCATCAGCCCCGAAGCCGTTGTCCTCGACCCGGAGGCGTTGCGCGACCGGGTGGCCTACGTCACGGAAACCTACCGGCAGCCGGCGGTGGTCGAGGAGTTCATTGACGGCCGGGAGTTCCGGGTGACCATTTGGGGCAATCGGACGCTGGAGATTCTGCCGGTCGTTGAAATGGAATTCTCCGGTTTCAGCGACCTGCGGGAGCGGCTGTGCACCTGGGACGCCAAGTTCACCCCCGGCTCGCGCCACTACACGGGGATCCGAACGATCGCCCCCGCTTCGCTCCGGGTCGGGGAACGCCGGCAGCTGGAGGCGGTTTCCCGGGCCGCCTACCGGGCCATGGGGATCCGGGATTATGCCCGCTTTGACTTCCGGTTGCGCGACGGGGTTTTTTATCTGCTCGACCCCAATCCCAATCCCGACCTCAGCTCGGATGCCAGCCTGGCCCTCACGGCGGAACTGGCTGGCTATTCCTACGGCCGGATGGGCGGCCGTCTGGTGACTTTGGCGGCCATGCGGCATCCGGTCTTTGGCGGCCGTCATTCGGTGTCCGGTCGGAAGCCCCGGCCCCCGGCCGGCCGCCGCCGGACACCAGCCCGGGCGGTGCCGGAACCGGGGGTGCGCTCCGGGCACCCCCCCCTCCGTCGCCGCCGGCCCGGCATGGCGGCCGCGGAAAGCCGGACTACAGTGGCTGCCGAAACATCTCCCCCCCGTAGGCGCGGGACCGTCCCCCGCAGAATGGGCGCCTCGCCCCTTCCGGCCACCCGTGTGTTTCAGGATTGAAGACGCAGATTGCCCCCTTATCCCATATGCGACCCGACTTTGAAAAACTGGCGCTGACCGGCTGGTACCCCGGCCACATGCTCAAGGCCGGCCGCGAAATGCATGACCGGCTGGCCCTGATCGACCTGGTGGTCGAATTGCTCGACGCCCGCCTGCCCCTGCGCTCGCGCAATCCGGCGTTCGAGGCGGCCTTCGGCGACAAGCCGCGGCTGCTGGTGTTCAACAAGGCCGACCTGGCCGACCCGGCCGCCAGCCGGCGCTGGGAAGAGAAGTTGCGCGCCGCCGGCGAACGGCCGCTGTTCCTTGACGCCCGCACCGGTGCTGGGGTCGGGCGGCTGCTGCCGCTGGCCCGCACCACTTGGGACGAGGTGCGGCGGCAGCGCGGCACGACCCGGCCGATGTTGCGGCCGCTGCGGCTGCTGATCGCCGGCATCCCCAATGTCGGCAAGTCCACCCTGGTCAACCGCCTGGCCCAGCGGCACAAGGCGGCGGTGGGGCCCAAGCCCGGCGTCACCCGCCAGGTGCAGTGGATCGCGCTGCAGCAGGAGGTCGACCTGCTGGATTCGCCGGGCGTGATTTGGCCGCGGATCGGCGACAAGGAGAGCGAGCTGTGCCTGGGGCTGATCGGCTCCATCCAGGACGCGGTGCTGGGCGAGGAACTGCTGGCCGAGTGCCTGTGGTGGCGGCTGCGCCAGGAACCGGCGGTGAACTGGCCGTTGTACGGCCTGACCGCCTGCCCGGCCGGCGCCGCCGCCCTGTTGGAAGCCGTCGCCGTCCGCCGCGGCCACCGGCAGCCGGGCGGCGGCGTCAACCGCCGTCAGGCCGCGGTGGACCTGATCCAGGATTACCGCGAAGGCCGCCTCGGCCGCTTCACCTTCGACGCGCCGGACAACTGACCCGGATTATTCATGAAGGTCGCCGGGAACAGGGGCTTCAGCCCCTGCCTGGACATTGGCAGACAGCCACACGCCAAAGCGTGAACTCAAATGACCGGCGCCCCGTTCAAAAAAGAACGCCCCGATGCCGGGGCGGGCATCGGGGCGTTGGGACGGGCCCGGCCGCGGGAGGGGCGGCCGGACCACGCTGGTGCGGGGCCGTTCAGCGCTCGAACAGCATTTCCGCGTAGGTGGGCAGCGGCCAGGCGTCGGCGCCAACCATGGTTTCGAGCTGGTCGGCGATCTTGCGCAGCTCGAGCATGGCCGCGGTGACGCGGTCGCGGTAGGTGGCGGCCTTCTTGCCGACCTCGCTCACGCCGGCGGCGGCGGCGGTCTCCTTCTCCAGCTTGGCAATGGCCTCGTCCAGTTCGCCGGTCAGAGCGCCCAGTTCCTTGGCCAGGCGGGCGGCGGGCTTGGCGGTGACGCCGGCCACCTTGGCGGCGGCGGCGGTCTCGCACTGCGTCTTGAGGAAGGCGAGGGCGGCGGGCAGGATCTGCCGCTTGGCCATGGAACTGGCGCAGCGGGCCTCGATGTTGATGACCTTGGCATAGTTCTCCAGCAGGATCTCGTGGCGGGCCTCGAGTTCCTTGTGGGAGAGCACGCCGTGCTTCATCAGCACTTCGGCGTTGGCCTTGTCCACCATGGTGTTGATGCTGTCCACGGCGTTGCGGATGTTCGGCAGGCCGCGCTTGGCGGCTTCCTTCTGCCAGGCCGCGGTGTAGTTGTCGCCATTGAAGACAACGCGCTTGTGCTCCTTGGCATACTTCTGCAGCAGCTTCTGCACCTTGCCGTTGAGGTCGGCGCCGGGCTTGGCGCCCTTGAGGGCGTCGGCGATCTCGGACAGGCTCTCGGCGACGATGGTGTTGAGGACGAAGTTCGGGCCGCCCAGGGACTGGGAGGAGCCGGCCATGCGGAACTCGAACTTGGCACCGGTGAAGGCGAAGGGCGAGGTGCGGTTGCGGTCGGTGCTGTCCTTGGGCAGCGAGGGCAGGGTGCTGACGCCGAGCTTGAGCAGGCCGCCGTGCTTGGAGGTGCTGGCGCCGCCGTTCTCAATCTGCTCGAAGATGTCGGTGAGCTGGTCGCCGAGGAAGATGGAGACGATGGCCGGCGGGGCTTCGTTGGCGCCCAGGCGGTGGTCGTTGCCCGGGGTGGCGACACTGGCGCGGAGCAGGGTGGCGTACTTGTCCACGGCACGGATCACCGCGAACAGGAAGACCAGGAACTGCATGTTGTCGTGCGGGTTGTCGCCGGGGTTGAGCAGGTTGATGCCGTCGTCGGTGACCATCGACCAGTTGTTGTGCTTGCCGGAACCGTTGACGCCGGCGAACGGCTTCTCATGGAGCAGGCAGGCGAACCCGTGCTGGCGGGCGATCTTCTGCATGGTCTCCATGGTCAGCTGGTTGTGGTCGACGCCCACGTTGACCGTGCCGAACAACGGCGCGATCTCGTACTGGGCCGGTGCCACTTCATTGTGCTGGGTCTTGGCGGAAATGCCGAGCTTCCACAGGGCGACGTTGAGGTCGTGCATGAACGAGGCGATGCGCTCGTGCAGGCTGCCGAAGTAGTGGTCTTCCATTTCCTGCCCCTTTGGCGGCGGGGCGCCGAACAGGGTGCGCCCGGCCAGCAGCAGGTCCATGCGTTCGTCAACGAACTTGCGGTCCACCAGGAAATATTCCTGCTCGCCGCCCAGGGTGGCGGCCACGCGCTTGCTGCGGGTGTTGCCGATGGCGCGCAGGACGCGGACGGCCTGCTGGTTCAACGCCTCCATGGAGCGCAGCAGCGGGGTCTTCTTGTCCAGCGCCTCGCCATGGTAGGAGCAGAAGAAGGTCGGAATGTAGAGGGTGACGTTGCTGCCGTCGCTCTTGATGAAGCAGGGGGAGGTGCAGTCCCAGGCGGTGTAGCCGCGGGCCTCGAAGGTGGCGCGCAGGCCGCCGGAGGGGAAGCTGGAGGCATCCGGCTCACCCTGGCTGAGTTCCTTGCCGCTGAACTCCATGATGGTGCGGCCGTCGGGGGTGGGGCAGATGAAGGAGTCGTGCTTTTCGGCGGTGATCCCGGTCATCGGCTGGAACCAGTGACAGAAGTGGGTGGCGCCCTTCTCGACCGCCCAGTCCTTGACCGCGTTGGCCACCACGTCGGCGATCGCGGGGTCGATCTCGCGCCCGTCGTCGATGCAGCGCTTGAGCTGCTTGTAGACGTTCTTGGGCAGGCGCTCCCGCATCACCGCGTCGTTGAATACGTTCGTTCCGAAGATTTCCGGCATCATGGCTGGGGGTCTCCTATGGCAAAACGGGTTGTGATGGGCAAGGCATCCGGGGGCCGGGTCCGCCCCCTTTTCCCAAGCGGAAAAGAGTTGCCCCACGGTCCGGCGCCACCATTTTAGCACCCCCCGTGCCAGTGGCCCAAGTTGACGCGCAATATGTTGATTGGCAAATAATAATGCTGTTGTGATGCGGGCTGCCGCCTGGCCGGGATTGGTGCAAAAATGTTTCCGCGATACAAAAAGCGGCCAAATTGACGGCCCGGCCCGCCGGCGGCGTCACGTCGATCTTGGGGGTTCCCGGCGGAATCGGCAGCACGAAGGCGCGGTCCAGGATCGTGACGGTTCTGGCGACGTTCACCACTGATTCCCCCGGCATTTCTTGAACCGGTGCGGGCCATCATTTCCCCGGGCACCACGCTCATCCTGACCGACCTGCCGGTTTCACCCTAGACGCGCAGCCAGCAGGATTTTCGCATCCTGACCACGGAGACCGCCGCTCCCTGACGACGCGGGGGGATGGGCAAGCGGCGGTTTTGGCGCTAGATTTCCCGTTTTTTGCACGGTTGTCACCGGCGTTTAACCGCAACCTCAATTTCCCGGCACCCCCTCCCCATGAACACCTTCCCCCTCATCGGCTTTGACATCGGCGGCACCAAGATCGCGGTTTGTGTGGCGGACTCCGCGGGCCGGATTCTGGCCAAGGAACGCATTGATGGCGGCACTTCCCAGCACTATGACCAGGTGCTGCCCCGGCTGGTCGAGATCGGCCACCGGCTGGTGGCCGATGCCGGCCTGAAAATGACCGACCTGCGCGGTTGCGGCATCAGCTCCCCCGGCCCGATTGACTGGGCCAACGGCATCATGCTGAAGTCCCCCAACATGCCGTGGGACAACGTGCCGATCCGCAACGACCTTGCCAAGGCGCTCAGCCTGCCCGCCTATTTCGACAACGATGCCAACGCCGGCATGCTTGCCGAATGGTATTTCGGCGCCGCCCGGGGCGCCCGCAATGCCATGTACCTGACCATGAGCACCGGCATCGGCGCCGGCGTGATCACCGAGGGTCGGCTGCTGCACGGGGTCAACGGCAACGCCGGTGAACTGGGGCACGTGATCCTGGACCTGAACGGCCCGGTGTGCGGCTGCGGCATGCGCGGCTGCCTGGAAGCGTTCTGCGGCGGCCGCAACGTCGCCCTGCGGCTGCAGCGCCTGCTGCAGGATTGTCCGGAACATGCGATCATGAAGCTGCCGGAAGTGCATGGCAGCTACAAGGCCCTCGGCTTCCCGGCCCTGCGCGCCGCGGTCCGCGCCGGCATTCCGCTGGCCGTGGAACTGTGGGACGAGATCTGCCTGCGCCTGGCCCAGGGCATCGGCATGTTCCAGCAGGCGTTCAATCCCGAGGTGATCGTGCTCGGCACCATCGCCCTGCACTCGGGCGAGCTGCTGCTCGAACCGCTGCGCCAGAAGCTGCCGCGCTTCGCCTGGCGCCAGATGCGCGAACCGTGCGAAATCCGCGTTTCCGTCCTCGGCGCCGAAATCGGCGAACTCGCCGGCCCCGCCGTCGCCCTCAACCATCTCCACGAAGCCGGCGAGTGGACCCCCGCCCCGCGGTGATGTGACGGTATGGAATAGGTGTGGGGCCACCCTTTTGAAAAAGGGTGCTCCCCAAGCCCCTTCCCAAAACTTTTGTTCCTAAAGCCGGCGGGCGCTTTTACCACAAGCCGTTCTGGCAAATCCTCGCGTTTGTGCGCGTGGGCTTGTGGTAAAAGCGCCCGCCGCGTTTAAGGCACAAAAAGGTTTGACGGGAGGTTT
>Ga0265297_10004166_pt1 | contig 24235 bp, 22 predicted proteins | sample Munlanlwell13791_FD_192502 | JGI IMG/M metagenome (GOLD analysis project Ga0265297, IMG submission 192502) | Leachate microbial communities from a municipal landfill in Southern Ontario, Canada - Leachate well 137-91 | ecosystem: Engineered > Solid waste > Landfill > Unclassified | place... | reverse complement strand
GCCTCAAATTGACGAACTTGACAGACCCCTAAAAAAGCTCTAAAATTGCTATATAACCTGGGCACTTAACCCACATTGCCCGTGTTTCCAAAGCAGCCGTTTTGACGGCTTTTTTGGAAACACAAGGAGAGAGCGACGCAACTGCTTGCGTCGCATGGAGGATTTGAACGCCGGAATCATGTTTTGCCAGCAGGCAAAACGGATGAGGCGGTGCCTAGACCGAGCCGAGCGGCGGCGAGGCGAGAGTCGCGGGCTAATCCCTCCCTCTCCGCCAAGCTTATTTTTTATCGGGTCGCCACGTAACCCTAAGGCAACGGGGCGACCCGCCATCTCATTCCCTCTTTTTGTTGCGATTATTTTTCAGAAAAAAGTAAGGATATTATAAGAGATGGTGTCAAAATTAAGAAAGACGACAATAAACAAAGACCAGTTACTTTTTGTGAATTTATTGATATTCTATATCAAGTACGATGCAATTTTACGCATAAGGGCAAATACGGTAATCAATTTTTTTATAATAATATCAATGATATAAAAACCGATTATCACCAATACAAAAATTTTGATAAATTTTTAAGAAAAGATATCGAATATGTTGATACTGGTATAACCTTTCAGACTTTTTTGGGCATGGTGAATGGGGCAATTAGAGAATACTTTCGTTTATGTCAAAAACATATTCATAACCAAAAAATTTAACTAAAGACAGTCGGCCTCACTTCGTTTTATTTAATCCCGACCCACATGCCTCAAATCCGCGAACTTAATAGACCCCTAAAAAAGCTCTAAAATTGCTGTATAAAGTGAGCACTTAACCCACATTGCCCGTATCAAAAAACCCGAGCTCTGCTCGGATTTTTTATTTTAGCACTATGGTTTTTATATTTACAAATTCTTTAATCCCATAATGCGAAAGCTCCCGGCCGTAACCAGATTTTTTTATTCCGCCGAAAGGCAGCCGCGGGTCAGACACAACCATACTATTTACAAAAACGCACCCGGCTTCAATTTTTCCTGCCAACTCTTTTGCCAATACAGTGTCTTGTGTCCACAAAGACGCTCCCAGCCCATACGGCGTATCATTGGCGATACAGATTGCTTCACCGATATTCGCTGCTTTTATTACCGCGGCCACCGGTCCAAAAACTTCTTCATTATAAACAGGCATTCCCTTTTTCACATCAGCCAAAATTGTCGGCTCATAAAAAAATCCTTTGCTCCCCCATCTTTTTCCGCCAATCAAAAGTTTCGCGCCCAAAGCAATACTTTTTTGCACTTGAGCTTCAATTTCCGCTACTGCTTTTTCCGCATACAACGGTCCGACTTTGGTTTTTTCATCCAAGGGATCACCGATGGTCATTTCTTGAAAAGCTTTCACAAAATTTTTTAAAAATTCTTCATAACAATCAGACATAACTATAAATCTTTTTGCCGCGATACAGCTTTGTCCGGCATTTTGCAAACGCCCTAAAGCGCCGGCTTTGCACGCCTCGGCGATATTGGCATCGCTTAAAACAATAAACGGATCGCTGCCGCCAAGCTCCATAACAGTTTTTTTAATGAGCTTGCCGGAAAAAGACGCAACCTTGCTGCCGGCTGATTCGCTGCCGGTTAAAGTAATTGCCTTTACCCTTTCATCATTTATCACTTGTTCTACTTTAGCCGAACCGATAAGCAAACTCTGAAAAACGCCAACCGGAAAACCGGCCTCCAAAAATGCTTCTTCCAATGCCACAGAACATCCGCAAACATTTGAAGCGTGCTTTAATAATCCGACATTGCCCGCCATAAGTGCCGGCGCGGCAAAACGCACCACCTGCCAAAAAGGGAAATTCCACGGCATAATCGCCAAAATAATTCCCAAAGAATCAAAGCGGACAAAACTTTCTTTCATATCCGTGGCGATCAATTCGTTTCGCAAAATTTTCTCCGCGTTATCCGCATAATACTCCGCCACCCACGCGCACTTTTCCACTTCTGCCGTGGCGGCAGAAATTGGCTTGCCCATTTCCAAACTGATAATTTTTCCCAAAATGGATTTTTTTTCACGAAAAATATATGCAAGTTTTTGCATTTTTGCGGCGCGCTCGGAAAAAGAAACCTCCCGCCATTTTAAATAAGCGGCTTCTGCGCCTGCAATTTTTTTATTCGCTTCTTCCGGCGTTAACTCTTCGTATGCTTTTATAACTTCACCTGTTACCGGATTGATAGAAATTAATGGCATAGATTACATTCCGATAAAACTTTATTATCTTCAGAATAATCAATCGGCACTTCAATCAAGTGCACGCCTTTTTTATTTAAACATTCTCCTAAAATTTTGCCTAAATCGTCGGCCGAAGACACTCGATAACCTTTTGCGCCATAGCTTTCGGCATATTTTATAAAATCAGGATTATTAAAATCCAAACTAAACGGCGCAAAGCCCTTTTTCCCCTGCTTCCATCTTATCATACCAAAACCGCTGTCATTCAATAAAACAATCACAAGGTCAACATTAAGTCGCAAAGCGGTTTCCAATTCTTGAGAATTTAACATAAATCCGCCGTCGCCAGCCACGGCTACCACTTTTTTATCAGGATAGAGAAACTTAGTGGCAATAGCCGAGGGCAAACCAGCGCCCATCGTCGCAAGCGAGTTATCAACCAGCAAAGTATTGGAAGCATAAGCGGGATAATTGCGCGTGAACCAAATTTTATACATCCCGTTATCCAAAACCACAATGCCGTCGTCGGGCAGAGCGCGCCTTACCTCTGCCACTATTCTTGGCGGCTTCATTGGGAATGAATTATCGCGCGCCAATTTTTCCAAATGTTCAAAAAAACTTTTTCTCACCGCTAAAAAATGCGAAAAATCCCAACTTGGCTGGACGGATATTTTTTCAGCAATCTGCCAAATAGCATTGGCAATATCCCCTAGTACTTCCAGCTGAGGAAAATAAACCTGGTCAACCTTAGCAGAACAAAAATTAATGTGAATAACCTTTGGACCGTTCTCGCGCATTAAAAAAGGCGGTTTTTCTATTACGTCATGGCCGATATTAATAATTAAATCCGCCTCGCGGACAGCGCTGTGCACATAATCATTATCAGTCAAAGCGGCGGTGCCAAGATACAGAGGGTGCCTTTCATCAATTACGCCCTTGCCCAGTTGGGTATTAAAAAATGGAATACCTGTTTTATCTATAAAATATTTTAACATTCTTGAAATTAACTTGCGGTTTCCGCCGGCGCCAACCAAAATCAGCGGATGTTTTGCCCCTTCAATCATTTGAATGGCCGACATAATTGCTTTTTCTTCGGCAATCGGCCGGCGAGTTTTATTAACAGGCAAGAGATGCGCCGTAGCATCTTCCTTGGCAATATCTTCCGGCAATTCCAAATGCACGGCGCCGGGCCTTTCTTTTTGCGCAGTGCGGAATACTTCTCTTACTAATGCCGGCACAGAATTTCCGCTGACAATCTGTTTATTAAACTTCGTAACCGGCTGCATCATCTGAACGACGTTAATAATCTGAAAATGGCCCTGATTGCTGTTCTTAATCGGTTTTTGGCCCGTAATCATAAGCATCGGCATACCGCTCAAATTGGCATAAGCGGCGGCAGTAACAAGGTTAGTGGCGCCCGGGCCTAAAGTTGATAAACAAACGCCGGCTTTGCCGGTAAGACGGCCAAGGGTGGAGGCCATAAAACCGGCTGCCTGTTCATGGCGGGTAATGATAAATTTTATGGAAGAATCTTTTAACGAGTTTAAAAAATCCAAATTTTCTTCACCAGGTATGCCAAAAATATACTTTACTCCTTCGTTTTCCAGCGCTTTCACAAACAAATCAGATGTTTTCATAAAAAAATATTTATGAATAATATACTTATTCTATATTTTTGAAACATCTCTGTCAAACATTTTTATCTTTATAAACCTATGATATAATTAATATGCAATTAAATATATAAAATTATGCCTGAAAAAAATGAATTAAAGTGGCAAATACCGGAATATCCTCAATATCATAGAGGAAAAATTTGGTATATTTCCGCCGCAATCATCGGGATTTTGCTTTTAATTTACGCTATTTTTACCGGCAACTTCCTTTTTACAATAATATAAAAACAACGGTGTGCCTTGCAGACGCTAACCTTGTCATGATAAAATAAATATATATGGCAAAAAGGGACTATAAACCAACTGGCGAGAATGGATATTTTCACGCTTTCAACAGAGGAAATAATTTACAGAATATATTTTTGGATGATGAAGACTATAAGTTCTTCATTTTTAAATTAAAACAAAACATTTTTCCCGATGAGACGTTAAAAAGAATGAGACCATTGCCTTCCGGATCCTATTCAATACTTTCGTATTGTTTGATGCCAAATCATTTTCATTTGCTGTTAAGGCAGGATAACAAATATTCAGTTCAACAATTACTGTTAAGGGTTTGCACGAGCTATTCCATGTATTTTAATAATAAATATAAAAGGAAGGGACATGTTTTTCAGGATAGATTTAAGCAGGCGGAGATAGAAGATGATGAACAGCTTTTATGGCTTCATGCTTATATAAATTTGAATCCGATTATTGATAAATCAAAGAGCAATATTGAAAACTATAAATGGAGTAGCTATGAAGAGTTTTTTAATCCATCCATTGGGTTTTGTGATAAGCGCTTTGTTTATGAAAAATTAGGTGACGCAATTGGTTTTGAAAAATTTTTAAAAAGTGCCTTGCCGGTTTTGCGAATCAATAAAAAATTAAGGCAATTTAGGTTTGAATAGTGCAAGGGTAGCGTCTGCAAGGCACACCGTTGTACTCCGGTTTTTACGCCTCATTATACAACAGCCAATTTATTGCCGGTACCGCCATTTAGTCTAATTCATTTTTTTTATTTATAACAAAGCTCCGCGCACTTATTGCGGAGCTTTTGTCTATTGGGCTAAAATGCTATAATAAAAACAGCAGAATACTAAATATTTTGTGATTAGTTTTTTTATTTAATTTAAATTAATAAGCAATAATCCTATGCAAACTAGACAGAAGATCGCGTATTTTTTAATGGCGACAATTTGTTTATTATCGTCAGTTTCTTCCGTTCGGGCATCCACCCCAACTTCTTTAACATTGAATAATACGACCGGTGATACGGTCCACGTGCAAATTGCCGGCGCGGCCAACAGTAATATCCAGCTTTCCTATTTATTATCAGGCGCATCAGAGTTAACGAGCATTGTTTTTGGCGCTACTGATGGCAATGGAAATTTTTCCACTTCAATCAGCAGCGGCGGTTATGGCATTCCGGCAGGTTCGCCGGTTTTTGCGTCAATAAACGGTATTCAGTCTTCAACTATATTGTGGCCTAGCTATACGAGTTCATTGTCTTTTAGTCAAACAAGCGTTCAGGTCGCTGTGGGACAAAGTGTTACGGTCAGCGCTTCAAGCTCTTTCTCATTGAAATTAAACAGCTTACCCGCGAGCATCAGTACTTCTGTGAACGGAAGCCAGATTACGATTACAGGTGTCAGTTCCGGTTCGGGCACACTTACGCTTTGCGGCTCAAGTGCGGGTTGTGGTTCTATTGCCGTTGACGTCGGCGTAGTAAGCGGGCAATCCCAAGTGGCTTTTGATCAAAATAATGTTGTTATGTATGTGGCTGACGCAAAGAGCGTTTCTATTGTTAGCGGCTCGCACAATGGCTTTATTCTGAAATCAAACTCTAATACTTCCGCGCTTCACACCAGTCTTACTCGCACAGTTGATGCCATCTGGCTTTATGGTGATGCGCCAGGAACCGCTACTCTTTCTATTTGTTCTGCCGACTCTGACACAAATTGTGCTGATTTAAAAGTGACAGTCCTCGCAAAATCAGCCACTGCTTTGTCGTTTAGCCAAAATAATATTATTCTTACTCAAGGTTTAATTCAGACTACTTCTGTTTCCGGCGGCCCTGATAGCAATTATTATATCTTATCAAATTCAAATTCCAGTGTGGCAACGGCATCAATATCGGGAAGTATTGTTACGGTTACGGGTGGAAGCACTATTGCATCAAGTGTTATTACCGTTTGCTCCACTTCGGTAAATAATACTTGTGGCAGTTTGAATGTAACTTTGGCTAATACATCAAACGCATCTTCTGCCACCGCTCTTTCATTCAATCAAAACGTTGTTTCTATACCCAAAGGAGATACGGCGAGCGTAACTGTCACGGGCGGAGGCAGTTCGGGCTATTCGGTTTCCACAAATTCCGCGCCTGCAATTGCAACGGCCAGCATCAATGGCAGTGGCAATGTCGTTACGCTTTATGGCAGTGAGGTTGGTTCGTCTATTATCACTGTTTGCTCAGCTTCTGCCAGCAATGTTTGCGCCAGTTTGTACGTAACCGTAACTTCCGCCTTGCCGTCAATCGCACTTACTCAAAATAATGTATCCCTCAAGTCCGGAGAAAGTTTTCTTGTTACCGTCAGCGGAGGAACCTCAAGTGTCACTATTTATTCAAACGGCAATTCTAATGCCGTTTCCGCCAGCATTACTAGCAACGGAAGCATGATTGTTCTAAAAGGCGGCATAGCATCTGGTTCATCAGCCATTATTGTTTGCCCGTCAGCAACATATAGCAGTAAATGTGTTACATTGAATGCCACTAATACGATTTCGGGTGTTATTCAAGCGTCAGCTACGCTTTCAGTTGCCGCCGGCAGTTTAATAAAAGCCTCAACTCCGGCTGTCTATTATCTTGGTTCCGATGGAAAAAGATATGTTTTTCCAAATGAAAAAACCTTTAAGACTTGGTATGTTGATTTTTCGTCGGTCAAAGTTATTTCCGATTCGCAACTTGCCAGCTATCCGATTGGCGGTAACGTTACCTATAAACCGGGTTCAAAAATGATTAAAATCACTACTGATCCTAGTGTTTATGCAATTGATGCCCGTGGCAAACTCCGTTTAATTATGAGTGAAGCGGTTGCCAAAGCATTATACGGTGCTAACTGGACACAGATGGTGGATGATATCCCAGATGCGTTTTTCAGTAACTATATAATAGGCGCGAATATTAATTCCGCTTCTGATTTTAATTCATCGGCAGTCAAAGCCGCCGCCGCGTCAATAAATTCTGACAAAGGTCTTAGCCTTTAATTATTGGACTTTTGAACAAAAACACCTTATTAAAAAAGGTGTTTTTTGATTGAGATTAAAATCAATGTGATATATCATAGATTCAGCCAGCTATCCATTTTTTAAATGTTGGTTTGGGAAATAACCCTTGCCCAATTTATCTTTTTGTGATATTCTTCAAAAATAATTTTATTTTTATGCCACAAAAATCATTTAAAACAATAATAATCTACGATTCGCTTTACGGAAATACGGAAAGAATAGCCAAGTGCATCGCCGGGTCAATTGATGGCGAAGTTAAAGTTTCGCTCGTGGGAAAATTAGATATTTCGGAATTAAAAGGTATTGACCTTCTTATTGTTGGTTCGCCAACCCATGGCGGCAGACCAACGCCGGCCATTCAAAAATTTCTCAAAGATATTCCCGCAAACAGCCTTAAAAATGTTAGGGTTGCCGCTTTTGATACAAGACTTTCGGAAAAAGAACAAGCTGTTTGGTTGAGGTTGCTTATTAAGGTTATTGATTTTGCCGCTCCTCGGATTGCCGATGCCTTAATAAGCAAAGGGGGAAAATTGGTTGTTAAACCTGAAGGTTTTATTGTTGAACATAAAGAAGGGCCGTTAAGAAAAATGGAGCAGGAACGCGCCGGCAAATGGGGCGAAAAAATAAAGCAACAGTAATTGAATTTAAAAAAAGAGCGCTGATTTTCAGCGCTCGTGATGCAGAAAAAAAGAACTATTACAATCTAGGCAATTGCGCGATATGATTCATAGCTAACGTCAGTGCGACGATGCTATGGTTGTCATTGATTCGCCGGCCAACCTCTGATTTTACTTTTGTAGAGTCCCACAAATACACTTTGGACACTTCGCCATCAATATTTTTTAGCTTTTTGTTGATAGCGTCCTCGTCGGCGTTAATGACCACTAAAAAGTAGGAAGGAGCTACGGCGTCGGTGCCGGAATTTTGGGCTACGTTTCCCAGATGTGTTACGGAAACAACCTCTGCTGTTTCCATCACTTCTTCTCCTAATTCTCGGGCCATCGTCCCTAATGGTAAATCACCAATTTTCATTTGACCGAGTGATCCAGCCAAATGAGCTTTGTCCATCTTCTCGCCGAATCCTCTGGGGACCTCGTACGTCCAGCATCCTAATACCGGCCGCCATTGTTTAACGATTGCAAATTTTCCATTCACAACCGCTATAATAACGGCGCCGTCGGATACCGCGCCGTTGGCATTGAATCTGATTGTAAATTCTCCGGTTTTTCCGCCGGGAAAAATACAATCAAACTTTACGTCCGTATAAAACCTTTTAGAGTGGTCATAAACTTCTTTAAGCCTGACCAGCTCTATCTCGTCCTTGCTGGCATCGCCCAGCTTGGACAGATTTTTTAGGCCTCTTTCGTTGAGGGCCTTGTTGAACTGTTCCAGTCTCGCTTCTCTTTCGGTTACACTATCCATTGTAGTTCTCCTTGCCGCCTCTGCGGTCAATAGAGTTGTGGTATGAAACACCTCTGTGTTTCATACCAGTTTTTGTTTGCCGGATCACCCTATGTGATACGACTGGCCTTATTTTAGCTCAAAAAGATGATTTTGTCAAGCCTTGGTATTAACAATTAAGTGAACTTTGATATAATCAAAATATGCAATTAAAAAATAAAATTATTATAGGCTGCTTGGTTTTTGCGCTTATCGCGCCAGCTTCTTTTATTTCTGCCCAAAGCGGGACACCGGAAGAAAAAACGCAGCTGGAACAGCAATTGCAAGAAATTGAAGCTCAAATTGCCGAATATCAGAATGAACTTAATACTATAAGCGGGGAAAAGAATACCCTGCAGAATAAAATAAAACAGCTTAAAAATCAGCAGGCATCAATCAATTTACAAATCAAAGCCAGCAATTTGCAGATTTCTGATTTGGAAAATAGGATTTCCAGCACAAAAATTTATATAGCTGATAATGAGGCTAAGAGTGTGGAGCTTCAAGAACAGATATCACAAACCGTGCGCAAAATAAGAGAATATGACAGCTATCCGCTTTTTTATCTTCTGATAACAAAAAACAGCTGGTCTGAAGCTCTTGATGAAATTAAAAATTATATAGAAATAACCGCAAATTTAGGTAGCTTGATTGATGAGGCCGGGAAAACAAAAGAGCAACTTGACAGTCGGATGCAGATTTTGGGACAGGCGCAAGACGAGGCTGAAAACCTTTTATCAATAAGGACACTGCAACGCCAGCAGTTAGCCGGTTCGGTAAATGAGCAAAATATTTTATTGCAAGAAACCAAGGGTAGAGAGAGCGATTATCAAGCGGCATTAAATGATAAGAAAAAAAGGGCGGCGGAAATCCGCAACCGTCTTTACGGTTTGTTGGATGTAACCACTCAAATTACATTTGGTGAAGCAGTAAAAATCGCAGAATGGGCATCGGCTCAAACCGGCGTGCGCGCGGCGTTTCTTTTGGCGATATTAACGCAAGAGTCAAATCTCGGAAAAAATATCGGCACTTGCAATCGCGCCGGCGATCCGCCGGAAAAGAGTTGGAAGGTCATTATGAAGCCGGATCGCGATCAGGTGCCTTTTCAACAGATAACGAGTGATTTAGGCTTGAACACTGATACAACGCCGGTTTCTTGCCCTATGCGCGATAGCAAAGGAAATCAGATGGGCTGGGGCGGCGCTATGGGCCCGGCTCAATTTATACCATCAACTTGGATGGGATACAAAGACAAGGTCGCGGCAATAACCGGTAAAACAGCAAATCCTTGGGATATTCGTGACGCTTTTATCGCGTCAGCAATAAAACTAAAAGCTGGCGGAGCGGGAACAAAAGCGGGGGAGTGGGCCGCCGCTATGAGATACTTTTCAGGCTCAACAAACGTAAAATACAGGTTTTATGGCGACAATGTTGTTAAATTGGCTGAACAATATCAAAAAGACATTGATGATTTGGAAAATTAGAGTTTTTTGATGAAAATGTTTAATAGGGTTGACAAATTTACCATAATAGTGTATAATAATTACAAGAAAACCTGCCAAATTTTGCATCAATTTGGTGCGCGGTCGAGGCGGGAAATTAAAAGGAATACGCGAAAAAATTTTCAGTGAAAATTAACCGCGTGCCAAAAAAGTTATGTCACAATCATTGTATGTAGGCAATTTGCCTTACAGCACCACTCAAGACCAGTTGAAAGACCTCTTCAGCCAAGCCGGTGAAGTAGCCAGCGCTACTGTTATCACCGACAAATTCTCAGGCAGAAGCAAAGGCTTTGGTTTTGTAGAAATGGCTGATGCCGATGGTGCCAGCAAAGCTGTTGCCGAATTAAACGGCTACGAAATGGACGGAAGAAGCATTAGGGTTAGCGAAGCTAGACCTAAAGAAGAGAGAAAAGGTGGATTCGGCGGAGAAAGAAGATTCTCCAGAAGAGAAGAGTAAAATTTAATTTAAAGAGCCCCTCACGGGGCTTTTTAAATTTATTAAGATTTGGTTTATGGTAGGGAACCCTAGGGTTGTCCCTACATTTTTAAAATAATTTATTTATAACATCTTGCAAGTTTTTTGAATTTTGCGGACTTATGATTTCTGAAAGCCCCAATCGTTTTGCTTCTTCTATTCTTTTATTTAATTGGCTTACGTTCCGCAACTCGCCGCCTAATCCAAGTTCGCCAATCGCGATTAAATTTTTTGGAAGAATTTTATTTTTTGTTGAAGAAATTATCGCCAAAGCCACTGCTAAATCAGCGGCCGGATCCTGGATTTTTATACCGCCGGCAACATTTAAAATAATATCGTGCGAGGCGCATTTTATATTTGTGCGTTGATTTATAATAGTGGCAATAATATTCAAACGATTGAGATCAAAGCCCGAGGCCTTGCGCAGGGGATAACCAAAAGCGGTGGGGTTGGTCAGTGCTTGAATTTCCACTAAAAATGGGCGGTTTCCGGAAAGGGCGCAAGTCAACACCGAACCCGAAACCTCGCTTTTTTGTTCCAAGAAAGCCGCTGAAGGATTTTTTACTTCGTTAAGGCCGGCGGACTCCATTTCAAAGATTCCAATTTCGTTAGTGTTGCCAAAGCGATTTTTTACGGCGCGCAAAATACGATAGTGCGATAATTTTTCACCTTCAAAATACAAAACAGTATCTACCATGTGTTCCAAGGTTTTCGGGCCGGCGATATCGCCGTCTTTTGTTATGTGGCCGATGATAATTATTGGCACGCGGGTTTTTTTGGCGGTTTCCATGAGCTTGGCAGTGGCGGCGCGGATTTGCGTCATGCTTCCCAAAGATGAATCTATTTCTTCCGAAGTTGTGGTTTGAATTGAATCAATAATTGCCAAGGCGGGTTTTTTTGCGACGACGGTGGCGCAAATTGTATCAATATTTGTTTCGCCTAAATATTTAATGCTATTGGTTTTTAAACCAAGGCGGTCAAAGCGCATTTTTATTTGTTCGGCTGATTCTTCACCGGAATTATAGAGGACGGTTTTATTGTCATCCCGCATTTTTTTTGTGTCATTCCCGCGAAGGCGGGAATCCAGATTATTTTTTTGGATTCCCGAATGCTGTTCCTCAGCTGCGCTCGGAGCGTCGGGAATGACAGGGGTTGAAAACGAAGCGGCGAGTTGGAGAAGGAGAGTGGACTTGCCAATACCGGGTTCGCCGCCCAATAAAATCAAACTTCCGGGAACAATTCCGCCGCCTAAAACGCGATCAACTTCGCCAATCCCCGTGGAAGTTCTTTTTACATCCTCGGCTTTTATATCGTTAAAATCAATCATTTCCGCCGTCGGAGTTGTATTTTTATTTGCAATTCGTAATTGATTATTAGTAATTTCTTTAAGCGTTCCCCAGCCGCCGCATTCCGTGCACCTTCCTTGCCATCTTAAACTTTGCGCGCCGCATTTGGAACATTCAAAAGTAGTTTGGTTTGATTTTGTTGTCATATATTAAAAAAGGGGTTATGCCCCCTTTTATTTTATTTTTTGTATGGCCTTGGACAATAAGAATTCAAATCTTTTGGCCTGTCGGGACCGCCGGCCGTGCCTAATTCAAAGTGCCACCATTCCGGGCAATAGCGCACAAATCCACCCTGCCTCATTAGCTCTTCAAGACGGTCTATCCTTTCTTGCGTCATATATCCTGAAGTTAATATCTTGCCGTTTTCTATCAAATAAGCATCAACCGCTATGCCGATGCCGTGTCTTGAACCGCCTGGCCAGGCAACTGTTTTTCCAATATCTTCCGGTCGTCCCACTGTTAATTTGTCGCACACTTTTTTAATTTGGCTTTGCAAATCGCGATATCCTTCATTTATTTGTATTGTATATCCTTTTTGCGCGGCCGCCGAACCTACTTGCTGTAAGGCGGTAATTACTTCAGGTTTTGTTGAGGAATTTCTTGGACTTATACCGGCCATGCTGGGTATTTTTTGTATTTGCGATGGATCTGCCATGGTGGCGGTTGCAGTTGGACAATCAGAAGGTCTATTTTTACAGGTGTCGCATAGCGTTTTGCATGTTTCAACGGTATTGCAAGCGGTTGCGGAATTTATTATCAATTGATCTCTTGACGCACTTTCAATATCCGTTTCCAATTCCTCCCGTTCTATTAATTTTATTTGCAATTGCTTAAAACTTACCAGATCGGGATTTATGGAGTAGAGCACAAGGTATGAACCCAAGGCCAAGATTAGGCCGGAAAAGGCGCCCAGAATCATTTCTTTGGCAGTATTTATTCTATTAGAAGTACCGGCTGTAAGCCAGATTATCCCGCCTACCATAATCATAATAATCGCAACAAAACTGATTAGTCCCACCGCGTATTTATAGATACCGGAAATGTATTCGGCAAGCCAAGGCACGTCAATAAGCTGGCCTTGTCTGAAGATTTTTGAGAATTGTAGGGTGGGGATATTGATTTGCAGTTTTGGCTCAGTTGGCGTAAAAGTACTTTTTTGCGTTTGAACTGTTGTATTTGAGCTTGATGATGGCGCGGTAGCACAGGGTTTATTTTTTGATTGTGAGCATTCATTAACATTGCAACAAGTAAAAGCGTCGGCTTTAAGATAATAGTTTACTGAAGAAGATGAATATTTTTTACATGCCTTGTCTTGCGGACTTGATTGTCTAACTTCCGCTTCTGATATTTCTTTGCATTCAATTATTTTTCCAAAATCCGAATCGCCGGAATCGCTATTTTCACCAACGCAACAATAAGCAAACGCAAAAGACGGCGCCAGAAGCAGGAACGCAAAAATAATTAGGAGGGGGATTATTAATTTTTCATTTTTCATTTGCCATTTTTCATTGAAGGATCATTTTTCATTTAACAAATGATCATTGACACTTCATTGAAAATTGATACTTGAAAATTTTCTATTCTATCTTTATCTGATGCAAGCCGCCATTGGTTTTGTCTGTAAAATAAATAAATTTTTCATCATCAGAAACTGAAATTTGGCTGACATCATATTTTGTATCCGATTCTCCAATAAGGCTTGTGGCGCCCGTCTTAAGATTTATAAAATAGAACGAATCTTCGGTTATTCCGGTTAAACGCGGATCAAGTCCTGAGCCCTCTGGCATTTCTTTTGGAACGGCGCAGTATGCTTTGTATCCGGAAATTATCGCGCATTTATCAATGGATGTATTCAAGTTAATTTTTACCGTGTTTGTTCCGACATTATCGCCGGTCGCGTCGGTTGCGTAAAGAAGGGGTAAAAAATTATTATTCGGATCTGCTATGCTATACAAAATTCTGTCACCCTCTTCCGCCCATTTGGCTTGAAAATTAAGCCCTTGAACTTTTAGCGATCTAAAGTTTTCCTTATTTTGGCCGATTAAATAAACTTCTTGCGTGCCAAATTCAGAAGTAGGATCGCCGGTTGAGGAAAAGCCGACAACTTGGTTGGTTGGCGACCAAGCGACTTGCACTTTATCGGCGTTATCGCCTAAAGAGGCAATAGCTTTCGCGTTAGTTCCATCCGCATCGGAAATAATCAGCCAGCGATTGTCGGTTCCCGAACTTATGCTCTTGCTTATTATCTTATTTCCGTCAGGTGAAAAATCAAAATCTTCCCAATGTTTTGGCAGAGTTGCTTGCGTGTCGTTTGAAAAATCATAAACAATGTTTGAGCCGTCTGGATATTCAAGCACGGCTTTTTTATTGTCGCCGGACCAGGAAACATCTTCAACGTTATAAAATTTTTTATTGGAAAGAGGGGTGAGCGTGCCGTTGGAGCTTATTTTATAAAATAATCCGCTGTCAGAGTCGTAATATTGCAAGCCGTTGCCATCAGATGACATAGTAATATCGGCTGCGCCCGTGAGGGCAAAATTGGCAGTGCTTAGTATCTTAGCGGTCGGCAAGACGCCACCTTCTGTTGCGGCTCCGGTTTGTCCGGCCGGCTTGGTTGTAGCCTCTCCGGAAGCCGGAAGGTTGCCGGTTTGCTCTCCTGTTTCAGCGGTTTCTGTTGGCGGTGTTTCTTCTTTTGGCGTTCTAAAAAAAGCGAAATAAATCGCAAAGCCCAATCCTATTGCAACAACGGCAAATCCTACTATTATTAAAATTTTTCTAAAATTTAGATTGAAAGGCATATTTTGAAGATTATTTTACAAAATTGAGGTGACTAAAACCGCCAAGCCGCAAATAACAAATAAAAAAAATAGCATTTGGCAGGAACAGCAAGTTATAAATTTAGACAGCCGGCCGTTTTCGTTATCGCCAAAAAAATTAAAAAGTTTTTTGATTCCAAAAAAACTCCTTATCTTGCCCGTTAAGATATCCCAAATCATATCCCTTATTATATCACAAAATGTGTTATCTCTGCGATCTCTTTTTATTTTATCTGTCATTTTGAGGAGGCGTGCTCGCTAGTTTACCCTCGCGGAGGCGGGGGAAGAGCCTGAATTCTGAATAGAGATTCTTCGGTCGGGTACTCCCTCAGAATGACAAGAAATAGTGCCCCCACTTTTTTCACTCTTGGATTACTCAGAGCTTCGCGGGGCAGGCACAAGAAAGAGGCTCAGAATAACGCGGATAGTCTTGTCATTCTGAGGAGGCGTAATCACCGACGAAGAATCTCGTATTTAGATTCTTCGGTCGGGTACTCCCTCAGAATGACAAGAAAATAGAGATAAACGCAGGATGGTGAATATGGATTTATTATGATCTTATGATTTTTGTAAGTTCCGCAACTTTTTGTTCCAATAAATTTTTGTCGCTTGCTTCAACGTTCAAGCGCAGGAGAGGCTCAGTGTTGGAAACGCGCGCATTAAACCAATAAAAACTTTTTTTATTTTTGAAATCTATTTTTATTCCGTCTATCTCGGAAAATTTTGAAGCGGAATCTTTATATTTTTTTATAAGTTCGCTCATTTTTTTATCTTTTTCGCGAACTTCAAAATTTATCTCGCCGGATTGAAAATATTTTTTAAACGGCGCAATTATTTGGCTTGCGGACTTTCCCGTCTCGCTCATCTCTAGGAGCATATAAAGCATCACTAAATCAGAACATTCCACGCCGTAAAAATCTTTAAAATAAAAATGACAGGATACCTCTGCGGCGGCAATAGCCCCCGAATCGCGCAATTGTTTTTTTATAAAAGCGTGGCCGACGCGCGTCATGGCGGAAGTTCCGCCCAGCGCGGTGACTGTCTCCGGTACTATTTTGGAACAGCGTAAGTCATAGAGTATTGTCCCCGTATTTGTGTTTTTTTGTTTTTTTGTTTTTGTGTTTTTGTGTTTAAATATTTGAGGGAGAATGGCGGAAAAAACAAAATCCGCCCGAATTACATTTCCTTTCTCGTCAACAAAACCGATGCGATCGGCGTCACCATCATAAGCAATGCCCAGATCCGCCTTATTTTTTAAAACCGTTTCTTTTAAAACATTTAAAGTATCTTCTTTTAGGGGATTGGCTTCGTGATTTGGAAATGCCATGTCAACTTTGGAGAAGAGAATTTTTGTTTTTAACTGTGGCAAACATGCTAAAAGTTTTGGCAGTATCAGCCCGGCCATTCCATTTCCGGTATCTACAACAATTTTCAAAGGCTTTATTTTTTTCGTATTCGCCAATGATAAAACTTTTTTAATATACGCGTCTGCGATATCGGTTTTTGTTATTTTTGTTTTTGTGTTTTTGTGTTTTTGTGTTTTTGTGAAAGGTATTATTTCCTTCGGTTCAATCGGCATTGCGTCGCCATAAACGAGTTTAAAGCCATTGTATTTTGCCGGATTATGAGATGCTGTAACCATGATGCCGCCATCATATTGTTTTTTATTTGCTACGGCAAAATAAAACATGGGAGTCGTCAGCTTTCCGGCCAAAATAACATTTGCGCCTTCGTCAGCGATTCCGCGGATGAGCTCTTTTTTGAGGGCCGGGGAGGATTTTCTGGCATCTTCACCAACTAAAACGTTTTTCGCCTTTAAAAATTTGGCAAAAGCGCGCCCGATTGCATAAGCGGTTTCCTCATTTATTTCGCCAGGATACACACCTCGTATGTCATAAGCTTTAAAGATTGATTCATTCATAGTTCGGATTGTTTCGTTGACTTTTAAGAGTTTTTTTGCTATATTAATATTGTAGCTAATTAATTATCTTAGGACAAATATGATATTTCTTTATGTGATTTTAGGCATTTTGCTTTTGCTTGTTATTTGGTTTGTAGCCATTTATAATGGCTTGATAACGTTAAAAAATCGCACGGATGAGGCTTGGTCGGATATTGATGTTCAATTAAAAAGAAGGCATGATTTGATTCCAAATTTATTGGAAACCGTGAAAGGCTATGCGGCGCACGAAAAAGAGGTTTTTGCGCAGGTGACTGAAGCTAGAAGCGCGGCTATGACCGCTAAGGGTCCGGAGCAATTGGCGGCCGCGGAAAATCAATTGACCGGAGCCTTAAAAACATTGTTTGCCGTTGCGGAAAGCTATCCGGATTTGAAAGCTTCGCAAAATTTTTTGAAATTGCAAGACGAACTTTCGGATACGGAAAATAAAATTCAGGCGGCTCGCCGGTTTTATAATGGCAATGTTCGTGATTTTAATATTCAAATTGAACAATTTCCGAGCAATATTATTGCCAATGCAATGAGTTTTAAAAAACGGGAATTTTTTGAAATCGTAAATGGAGAAGAAAGGGAAGTGCCGGAAGTAAAATTCTAAAAAAGAATTATGAATAATGAATTAAGAGTCAAGGACCAAAGCCTTATTCTTGATTCTTAATTCTTGATTCAAGCTTATGTATTCCCAGATTACTTCTAATAAGCGCAAATCGGCAATTCTAATGGCTATCTTCATAGCCATTATTTTAGCTTTGGGTTGGATTTTTGGAAGATATACCGGTTATGGATACGGCGCGGTTGTTTTGGCGGCAATCATTTCCATTGTAATGTCTTTGGTAAGTTATTACTCTGGCGACAAAGTGGCGCTTTCCGTATCCGGAGCAAAGGGGCCGCTTAAAAAAGAAGACAATCCGTATATTTACAGGTTGGTGGAAAATCTTGCAATTACCTCTGGTCTGCCAACACCTCAAATTTATATCATCAATGATGAAGCGCCCAATGCTTTTGCCACCGGCCGCGATCCGCAACATGCGTCCATTGCATTAACAACCGGAATTGTAAGCCGCTTGGAAAATGAAGAATTGGAAGGCGTTATTGCTCATGAACTGTCGCATGTAAAAAATTATGACATTCGTTTCATGACGATTGTCGTGGTTTTGGTGGGAATTATTTCTGTGCTGTCACAATGGTTTTTTCGTGGGAGCCTCTTGGGCGGGGGCAGGCGGCGCGATGAAAATGAGGGATCTGGCGGCGGCGCCTTGGCAATAATCGGAATTGTTCTCATAGTTTTATCGCCAATAATTGCTGAACTTATAAAATTGGCAATTTCCAGAAAGCGTGAATTTTTGGCTGATGCTGATGGCGCGCTTTTAACGCGTTACCCCGAGGGTTTGGCGCGAGCACTTGAAAAGATTTCCGCTTATACGGCGCCCATGAAATCCGCTAATGCCGGCACAGCGCATCTTTTTATTTCAAATCCATTCGGCAAAAAGGTGGCAGGCTTGTTTTCAACCCACCCTCCGGTGGAGGAAAGGATAAAAATTTTGCGAAAAATGGCTTAATTTATAAAATAAAAAATAAAATCATATGGTTCACTCAAAATATTCTAAAAATGTGCGAAAGATATTGGTTTTTGGGTTTGGCATTCTTTTGTTATTGGCAGTATCCGGGTATTTGTATTTAAAATATTCAAAATCAAAGATACAGGAAAAAAGTCAACCCTTGCAATCAAATGTCGGTAAGGATTTATCAATAGATCAGCTTATACATCCTGCTTATACTGACTCATATCCTACGCCAAACGTTCCTTATGAAAAAATTGTAAGTTCTGACGGTAGGTGGCAGGCATATGTAGAATATAGCGACGATACTTGGAAACCGGTAATTATGTATGTATTAGCCGGTGAAAATAAATTTCAGTTTGATCGAGCAATTCCTGTATCTTTTAGTCCTGATTCAAAGTTTTTACTTGTTTACAGTGAGTCTGAAAATTTTATTCCCGCTTTATTTTCATTTTCATTGGAGCCGCCATATTCAAAACGCCAGCTTACTAATTTATCAATAACTATGCCGGCAGAAGGCAAATGGCCGCCTAAAGATTTTATTCCTGTACCGATTGATCAAAATATAGAATGGTCTGGTCATAAAGCGACTTATAGCATACCGGGCGAAGGTACATTTACTGTTGATCTTGATGCAATAATGGAAAACTCCGCAAAATAGATAAATAATTTTTATATGAAAGAAGAATTTATTGAATGGATTTTTTTTGATATCGGCGGGGTATTATTGGATGATGCTGAAGCGGAAAATCGCAGGATTGATTTATTGCACGATATATCCATAAAATACAGTCCGTCTCTTACGCGAGATGATGTTATAGCCGTTATTCCGGAGGCGAGCGGTAAGATTGGGTCACTGAATACGAATATAATAGAGCTGTTATTAAAAAATGAAGCTGATAAAAATAACGCCTTGCTTGACATTAAAAGCCGATGGAAAGAAATCGGATATAGCGAACATAGATTTATCCGACCGGATGCAAAAATTGTTTTGTCTGAACTTTCAAAGAACTATAAATTGGGAATGATGGCAAACCAACCGCAAGATGTAAAGATGAAATTAGAAGAGGCGGGTTTGTTGCAATATTTTACACATTCAAATGTTTCTGATGATTATGGTTTTCATAAGCCCGATCCCGGATTATTCAAAGCGGTTTTTAAAGATACAAAAGCTAACCCCAAACGCTCTGCTATGATTGATGATAATGCAGAACGAGGATTATTACCCGCAAAAAAATTCGGGATGTACACTGTGTGGTATAGAACTGGTGAGGAATCAGAAAAAAAGTCTGTAGATGCAATTATAAATTCACTGGATGACCTTTTAAAGATTTTTTAATTTCTATGATTGGAATTTTTGACTCCGGAGTGGGAGGGTTGACCGTTGCCAAAGAAGTTATGAAAATGTTGCCTAGCTATGATTTGGTTTATTTTGGCGATACGGCGAGAACTCCTTACGGAAATAAAAGCAAAGAGATGATTACAAAATACGCATTGGAAGATGCGGATTTTCTTATCAAAAAAGGTGCCAAAATTTTAATTGTCGCTTGCAATACGGTTTCGGCCCTGGTATACGACGCGCTTCATGAAAAATATCCTGATTTGCCGATTTTTGAAGTGATTACACCAGCGGTGGAAGAGGCCTTGAAAGGAACAAAAAACGGAAGAATAGGCGTAATTGGAACAAGGGCAACAGTGCAAAGCGGAATTTATGAAAGAAAATTAAAAGAGGCAAAGGATGTTTTTGTAGAGTCGCGCGCCTGCCCTTTGTTTGTTCCGCTGATAGAAGAAAATTGGATAAAACACCCGGAATTAAAAATGATTGCCAGGCGGTATTTATCGCAATTTCATGATTATAATATTGATACTTTGATTTTGGGATGTACGCACTATCCTTTGATAAAAGAAATTATAGCGCAGAGAATTGGCAAGCACGTGCGCCTGATTGATTCCGCCTCTGCCTTAGCCGCAAGAGTTAAAAAATTTTTAGAAGAAAATCCCGGACTGGAAAAAACATTAAGCAAAAATAATAACTCTGAGTTTTATGTTTCCGATTTGACGGAACAGTGCAAGCGCATTGTTGGGCGAGTTTTGGGAAAAAACATTAAATTATTACAAGCATAAGCATAAGGTAGGGACAGGTCGCGACCTGTCCCTACGAAAACTAAATATGAAAATAGCGATATTATCAAATTTATTCACGCCATATTCCAAAGGTGGCGCGGAAGAAGCGGCTAAAAATCAAGTCGTTGATTTTGTGTCGCGCGGGCACGAAGTAATTGTACTCACGCTTTCACCCGTGAACAAATTTAGTATTCAAATTATTGCCGGCGTGAGAACGTATTTTTTGCCGCATAAAAATATTTTTAATTATATGAATATCGGCCGGCAGGAGTTGGTTCGCCGATTTTTTTGGCACGTGATTGATGCCTTTAATATATTTTTAGCAAGGGATATAAAGGCGATTTTAAAAGCGGAAAAACCGGATTTGGTGGTGAGCCACAACCTAAAAGGCTTGTCGCTTTTGACGCCGCGCGCCATAAAACAATTAGGCACACCGCATCACCACGTTGTTCATGATGTGGCACTCTATACGCCGTCTGGTCTTATAGTTTACGGTAAAGAGAGAAGTTTTGAGCATACGGGATTTTTAACTCGCGTTTATAGATTTTTTACAAAGCAATTTTTTAAATATCCTAAAAAAATAATATTTCCTTCAAGGTGGCTTTTAAATTTTTATGAAGAGAAAGGATTTTTTAAGAATCAAGAAAAAGTTTTTGAGCCAAATTTAATGGCTGTTGAAAAAGAAATTCCGCATGGATCGCAGGACGACATAAAGAGGGAAGAATTTTTATTTGTCGGCCAGCTGGAGCCGCATAAAGGCGTTATGTTTCTTTTGGATGCTTTTGATAATATTTGTAAGGACAACCCTAGGATTATCCCTACCTTAAATATTGTAGGCAGTGGATCGCTTTTGCCGGAAATAAAAAAACGGGCTGAATCAAACCCGAATATTATTGTGCACGGCCGCATTCCGAGAGAAAATTTAGGGCAGTTTTATTCTCGTGCAAAAGCAACTATTTTTCCGTCCATTGTTTATGAAAACGCGCCCATGGTTATTTCAGAAAGCTTGTCTTATGGCGCGCCGGTTTTGGCCAGTCGTTTAGGTGGCGCGCCGGAACAGATAAAAGAAGGGGAGAACGGCTATACTTTCACCCCGGGAAATATCAATGATTTGGTTGAAAAGATAAAATTGTATTTATAATTTTAAAACCGCGATATTTTCATTTTCTAAAACTGGTTTCATTTCAAGGAGCAAATTCTCCTTGATTTTTTTATAATTTTCCCAATAAGAGGGGAGAATAATATAGGCTTCTTGCGCGCCGGTTAAAATTTTGGCGTTTTGCGCCGCGCGACTGCCGGCATTGTTATACACAAGATTCAAAAATTCATTGTAAAGCGGCCCGCCTGTGGGAATCGGGTAGTAAAAGACATCGCCTAAAGGAGTGCTGTAATATTTTTTAAAGCCATCCAATTTTAACGCGCCGGCGGAAACGGTTTGGTCGGTCAGAACGACATAATCTTTATTATTGGCATCGCGTTTCACTGCTTCCACGGCATAAAGCATATCGCTTGTAAGATTTTTTCCTTTGTCGTTTTTATAATTATCAAAACGCGGGTAAGTGAGATAAAAGTTGGCGGTTAAAACAAAAGCGAATAATAAAATAAAAAATACTTTGTACGTTATTTCCCGTTTTTCTATAAATGAGATGAATCTGTTTGCCGCAAAAACGAGATATGGCGCAAGAAAAATTAGCGATATGACAAAGATTCTTTCCGGATAATTTTTTTGTTCATAAGAAATAAGATAGGAAAAATCAACGAATATTCTGGTGATGAAAAAACTTGCCGTAGAAATCAAAAATAAATAAAAAGGATAAAGGTTCAATTCTTTTTTGAACTTTATTGCTGTCCAAACGGATATAGCAATTAAGATTGGCACGGTCAAAAATTGGAGGAGATATATGAGATCTAAAAAGATATTATAGTTTTTCTGCAATCCGCCGGCGGTCAAGAAGCTGGCATAATCTTTTAATGCATCCCAGAGGTAGAAGTTGATATGAAGTCCGCCATATTTAAAAGAGAGCGCCGAAAAAGCCAGAGGAATCGCCAGCGCGCCCGCTATGATTATTATTTTTTTGAATCTGAAGTTTACAAGCGCCTGATAAATAATCGCGATAATTCCGGTTATGGGGTGAATTAAAAGTATTGTAAGAGGCAATGCCCAGCCTTTATGATTTATAAATATCAGCAAAAGAAGCAAGAGATTGGCAACGCCTTGCGGAGTAGAAACAATAAAAGATGAGAACGGCAAAAACAGAATCGCGAGCAGGGCCAAAGTGCTTATGTCCTTGTTCTCTTTTTTAAAAGAAAAATAACAAATTGGAACAATAATCATGGAAAGAATAGGCAATAAAAATCTGTTTAGCGTGGCGATTTGTATTCCAGCGGCTTGATTTAGAAAAATATTTATGCTATAAAGTCCGATATATTGCAGGCTTTTTGGCGAAATTGTGCCATGCGCCAAAATATAATTCTGTCCGGCTTCGTGCACAAATTGGTCAAAGCCATACCCCAGTTTATAAATTATCGCGGCAACGCCGAAGAACATTAAAAAGTATAAAGCCGGAAAAAATGAGGACGATTTTTTATACATTAAAAATATTAACAGGACGGTTGCCAAGAAAAAAAGCGGTAAGAAAAAAGATGGCAGGAGCGACCATGGAGAGCTGATAAGGCCATCAGAAGAGGATCGGGCGACAAGGAAAAATAGCAAAGCTAAAAATAGCAAAGCTGTAAGTTGCCCCGCGAACGGGGTCCCGCTTTGCGGTGATAAGCTGTAAGCTGTAAAATTTATTTTTGGAAGCTCAAGTTTAGCGCCGCGGGTTTGGATAAAAATAGCAATTAACATGGCGATTATAGCCGGCTTTCCCAAAGAAAACAAAAAGAAAAAGAGGGCGCCGATTATGGCAATGGGAAGCATAAGCCGCAAGACTCCAAAGCTTAATTTTTCAAAGAAGCCTGCGTCAGAATTTTTTTTATCTCCGTAGGCGTAAGATGCAAGGAGTATCAAAGACATCCCCAATATAAAAAGGATGGATTTCGGAAGAAAACTAAAAAATAGGTTAAAAGCTATAATTGTTGATAAACCAAGGTAAATTTTGCTATAATTAAGCATATAATATATGAAGGGCGTTACAATCCTACATTCCAGAAAAGAGCCATATCCGCATGATTATTTAGTCAGTCGGTTTTTTCTTTGGATGTTCCCGAAGTCTGTTAAACCCAATCATATCACCATTTTTAGAATGGTGGCAACGCCATTTGTGCTTTTTTTAATAGCAACGGAAAATTGGGCTCTTGGTATTCCGGTATTTTTGTTGGTCGCTTTTACCGATGTTCTGGACGGGACAATGGCGCGGATGAGGCAAGAAATAACCGCTTGGGGCACGCTTTTTGATCCTTTGGCGGACAAGCTTTTAATCGGCGGGGCTCTTTTTATATTAATATTGAAATACATTGATATTTTAATCGGCGGCTCTGTAATATTCTTGGAGCTAATTGTAATTATCGGCGCTTGGCTGAAAAAGAAAGATGGAATGGTAATTTCCGCAAGCTATTGGGGAAAAACGAAGATGGTTTTGCAGGTTTTGGGTGTAACCATGATTTTATTGTCTCTTTTTTTAAGCGCCCCGACTTTTTCGCTTTTAGCTGAATGGACTTTAATATTGTCCATTGGATTTGGTGTTTTAAGTGTTGTGGGACGCGATGCGGGAATCTAAATTATGTTTATAAAAAAACAGCAGATAGTTTTAGTGATTTTGGCCGTAGTATTTTTCGGTGCTTATTCGTGGTTTGGAGCTATGTCTCCAAATATTTTTAATTCACCAGATGAAACCGCGAATTATTTTTTTATCAGCCAATTTG
>Ga0265297_10004164_pt1 | contig 24255 bp, 23 predicted proteins | sample Munlanlwell13791_FD_192502 | JGI IMG/M metagenome (GOLD analysis project Ga0265297, IMG submission 192502) | Leachate microbial communities from a municipal landfill in Southern Ontario, Canada - Leachate well 137-91 | ecosystem: Engineered > Solid waste > Landfill > Unclassified | place... | reverse complement strand
ATAAAGCTTTCAAATTGCATTATGATATTCTCAATCTTTGGTCCTTTCATTAAATTGCGAATTATCCTATATAAGCCTGTAATTGCATTGGCATCGCTTGGCAATGTAATTGAAATTTCTGTACGAGGTCTTCCTTTGGTAATATTTTTCCAATCACCAACTTTTTGCATTAGCTCTACTTTTCCGTTTGTAATCCTAATTCTGGTATCAATATCTGTTTGGCTATAGTCATCAGATTGCAAAGAAAGACGTTTCTGAACCTTTGGCTCACCAAATTCCTTTCGTAGACGGGTTAAAACTTGTTTATACTCAGCCTTTCTTAAAATTGTTAGTAATTCTTTTTCTTCAACCATAGTCCAAGTATAATACAACTATTGTAAAAGGTAATAAAATTAACGTCCGAGTAAGATTAGTTGTAATCCATGACAGGAAAGTTCTTGTTCAATACAGAGAAAAAGGTAAATTCTACCATTACATTGGTGGTCATTTAGAATATGGTGAGACTATTGAACAAGCTTGTATTCGGGAGACCAAAGAGGAGTGTGGAAAAAAAGTAAATTTTGAATTTCAAAAAATCCTATATATCAGAGATTTTATTCAACCAGAAAATAATGAACACAGCGTAGAACTGTTTATTCTGGGAAACATCGACAAAACCGACGGTCTTGAAGGATTGAAAGATCCAGAACATCCGGACGGATCAGTTTGGATGACATGGCTAGATATTGATAATCTTCCCGATAATTTGCTACCTAAAACTCTCTCTGCAAAGTTGCTGGATGACTTCAATAATGGCTTTCCAAAAGAAGGAGAGTATATAAAAGAAATTGAATAAACTAAGATGTTCACCAGGATAAATGATCAACAGATATGAAATCCGCCTTGAATTAGTATAATAATTTCACGATATTAACTTGGTAAAATATTCCAAATCTTGAATTATCAAACTTGAATCTGTAAAACCAAATCTCCCTCCCTCTGCGGTTGCCAGATGTCGTGAATGATCATCTGGTACTGCAATTATCAAACCTATCCCCGATCTCTTTGCAGCAGACACACCTTCAGTTGAGTCTTCAAACATCATACAGTTAGAGTGAGTAATTTGACTTTCGAATTGTCTAAATCGTTCAATGACGGCGTTGTTCAACACAGCCTTGTCACGGGTAGCAGCATACTCCGAGTTGTCATCTGCGCATACAACAACTCTAAATGTAGATCTTTTTATTATATCTTGAGAAGTGAACAGTGCTTCTAGTTGACGAGAACTTGAGGATGTAGACAGTGCTAAGAATATTCCTTTTTCTCCTAAGACATCTAACAACTCAGCTACTCCTGGTTTAACCAAACTTTGTCCCGATTCCCTAAGGATTTCCATGAAAAGAGAATCCCTCTTTGCCATAAGTCTTTCTATTGCCAACTCTCTATGATTAGCTGAAATACTTAAACCTATTTTGTCTGCGAATAATTCAACAGACTTAACACCTTTCTTTTTAGGTATTCCAGCCAGCTCTTTTTGATCTTCGACGGTAAAGCTGTAACCTGTCAGTTCTGCGGCCATTTTTCTATGGGTTTGAAAATAGATTTCAGGTGTATCAAAAAGCACGCCTTCAGCGTCGAAGATTGCTGCCTTATACACAGACAGGAAGTTATTTATTGTCTCTCTCCGCTCAGTGTTCATTGTAATATCCGATAGTAAGATATTTTCTAATTATATTCAAGCTTAGCGAAGAATTGTCTAAAGCTAATAATACTGATAAAATACTATTGTAAAATGAAAAAAGATAAAACTAAGCAAAGTATTGGGAAAACAATTAAAAGGTATGAAGAGTCCCCGCTTGAACGAGTGAAAAATAAAAAAGGGCTGTTGGCTTTATCTCTTATTCTCTGGGGTTGGGCAATTCATTCTTCAGATAGCGTCATCGGAGCCTCAATCGCCAATTCGACAAGCATTAATATAATTTTATTAGCAACGCTGGTTGGAGGGCTATTATTAGTATTAAACGTTTTTTTGGGCGGTTATATTGGTTACAAAAGTGGATATCCCGTAAATGTAACATCCCGCTTGGTTTTTGGTTCAAAAGGGGCTCTAATTCCAAATATTTTGACCATTATTACATTAGCGGGCTGGGCGGGTTATTCTATTGGCTTAACTTCCGAGTTCTTTGTGAGTGCCTTAAACATACCAACAAATTACCATCTGATTGCTAGTGTATTATTTTCAGTTGCATTTGGAACATTTGTTGGTTTAAGTACATCAATCTTCGGATCAAAAGCGATTGAGATAGTGTCCTTGATTAGTAGCCCGGCAATGATACTAATCTTGTTGTTTATGTCAATAAAACTAGTTAATTCTGCTGGTGGCTGGTCAGAACTGTCGGTACTTCAGAATGCTTCTGAAGGCTGGCAGGTGGCTAGCAACAAAAATCCCTTTTTGTGGATTGTGGGAATGACATTTACATCTTGGATTTCTATAGGTCTCTACTCGAGTGATTACTTTCGCTTTGCTAAAAAATGGCAACATGTACTAATAGCCGGAGCCTTTTCATATATTTTTGGAAAAGTACTTGTACAAATACTCGGCGCAGTAGCAAGTAGAGCTACTGGGACATCTGATATTTTTGGTGTTTTTGCTGTTGTAGGTGCTGCATTTATCGGTTTTATTATCTACGTTTTTGACAATTGGACATCAATTGATACCCAGGTATATTCCAGTGGCTTATCAATAACCAATATTTTCAAAATTAAACGCTCTACTTCAACAACTATAATAACTGTAATCGCAGTTATTTTGGCTGTAGGCGGAATTTACAATTACTTACTAAACTACTTGCTGTTTATAGGTACTTTTGTCGGTCCAATACTCGGCCCTGTCTTTGCAGACTATTATGTGAGTAGTAAATGGATTATCAAGAAGGATTACTCTAATCCATTCAAGGAAAACATTAAGCCGCTTAGATACCCAGGTGTAATTGCTTGGTTATCCGGAGTCGCAGTAGCTTATTATCTTAAAGACTTTGGTCTTCTAGGTCTAAATGGCATAGTTGTTGCTTTCTTTATTTACCTATTGATCGAAACCTTTGAGAAAAAAAGACTTTATGCAAATTCGTGATGATAAAAACATGCAGAACTTTATTGGAATACTTCCCTGTGGTGGACAAGCAACCAGACTAAGGCCTTTTAAATATCCCAAACAACTACTTCCCGTCGCTTACACAAAACCGAATAAAGACGGAAATTCCTACCCAATTTTAGCTGCTGAATATAGCCTTAGGTGTATGAGGCTGGCTGGCATCCAGAAATGCGTAATTACAACACACGACTGGAAGCCAGAAATACTCAGATATTTTGGTGACGGACACGAATTCGGAATGAGTATAGCTTATGTTTGCCAGGAAGAAGCAAAAAGTATGCCCCAGGCATTAGATCTTGCATACGAGTGGGTGAAAGATAAATACGTAGCTTTAGCATGGCCAGACACATTGTTTGAGCCGTCAGACGCATTCAATCAACTTTGCAATAAAATCTCAAAGGAAACTGCTGATTTAGTTCTTGGAGCATTTCCAAATGTAAATCCTGACTCTTCTTTTCCCGTCTATCACGACAAGAACGGTTCAGTTTATGAAGTAAAACTACGGCCCAAGACTACTAAATTCAAAAATACCTGCGGTTTGGCAATTTGGTCACCTAAGTTTACAGAATTTTTACATAAAAATATTTATTCGGAGGGGAAGAAAGAAGAACAACAAATAATGAATCTTTTTGCTCAAGCAATAAAAGAAGGTTTTAAGGTGTCTGCGGTAGACTTTAAGAAAGGCAGCTATACAGATTTGGGTATTGTTAGTGGATTGGGGTCGCTTCTGATTAACTCCAAAAGCATTCATTTCTGAACTATGTACAAACATACATGCGTCTTCAAAAGAATGTGGGAACAGTCAGATGGTTTAGTCGATTTTGCTGATATGTGTTTAGTTGCTCCTCTAGTAGGGATGAAGAGATTTTGTTCTTTCATTGATGAAAATGTATTTTACTATTTTGAAAATAATTTCGGGCAATGTTACTACTGTATAAAAGAAATGCAGGAAGCCAGCAACGCCGGATTTCGTGACTTTTCTGATAAAAGTTTCTCAAGAAAATATTTTTTGGACTCTAAAAAAAATATCACGCGTGCTGAGGTAGTAATTAATTTGATTAGGAATAATAATTTAGAAAAATACTCCGATAAAAAATTATATGATTTAACAAAAAAATCAGGAAATCTGATAATTGAACTTCTTACATATTTCACAGCTTGTCAACCCCAGTGTGTCGTAAAGCTAGAAGACGAACTTAGAGATTATGTTTCTTCAAAAGTACCATCATCAGATATAAGTAAAGTATTGCTTCTTATTACGGCTTCTGAAGAACAAAACGATTTAAATACTGAGGAGCTGGCGTGGCTTAACATCGTTAAGTCAGCCATTTTGGAATATGAGCGCAATAGTGACAACATAGATGGAAATTTATTAGAACTCAAAAAAACAAAACTAGCTCAGAAGATAGTTGAACATGCCCAAAAATATTTTTTACTTGGGATAGCTGATGGAAGTAACCCTTGGGATGAAAATCATTTCTGGAAATTATTGAAACAAGATATAGACCGAGGAATTGAAGAGGTTGAAAAGAGGGTTTTAAAAATCAGACATAGTGTGGACAGCGTTTTAAAGAAAAAAAAATCCATATATGGCAAATATAATTTTGACAGAGACCATATAGAACTTGCAAAACTTATAGCTGATATTGCTCACAACAGATTGGCGCTAAGAATTAATGGGTGGATGCCGTTATATTTTCTTTTCAAACGAATAGTTTCGCCTGAAATAAGCCGAAGGAAAAAACTACCTTTGGAATACGTACGATCCTTAACTTTAAATGAACTTCTATTATTCTTGAAAGATAAAGAAATAGACCATGAAGAGTTACAAAAAAGGTCAAAATGTTTTTGGTATGGAATCGAGAAAGGAAAACTAAAAATTTACTCGGGGGAGAAAGCGAAATTCATAAAAAGAAGGCTGGTTTCAGCAAGCGATTTTTCCAAAATCAATAAAGTCAGTGGTGTTACAGCAATGCCTGGGATAGCGGAAGGAGTAGCAGCCGTATTCAATTGGAACGATAAAGATCTAAATGAAAAAATGTTTAGGATGAAAACTGGACAAATACTTATTGCAGGGCAAACAAGACCTATGTTGATGCCAGCAATAAGAAAGGCTGCAGCAATTATAGTTGATGAAGGAGGAATTATCTCCCACGCTGCTATAGTCAGTAGGGAGCTTGGAATACCCAGTATAGTGGGCACAGGCATTGCAACCAATGTGTTTAAAGATGGGGACTACGTCCGAGTAGATGCAGAAAGAGGTATCGCCAGGAAGCTGAACACAAAAATTAGAACCAGGTCATTAATAACCAATAAGAAAGAGAAAGTTGTTAACAAAAAACCAGTGTCTACACAACTGTTGATACATGCTCCTTATATATTGCATTTTAATAATTTCAATGGAAACACAGGTATCGTGGGTGCAAAAGCAGCAAATCTAGCCGAAGCAAGCAGCTACTTCAATGTTCCGGGGGGGTTTTGTATTACAACCCATTCTTATTATAAAGCCATAGAAGAAGAAAAAACCGCAGCGAGGATAAGTTCAATTTTGTCCAAAACGGATTTTAAAAACGAAAGAGAGGTTTATAAAGCTTCTCAACAAATTTATACTCTGTTTAATAGATTGGTTGTACCTAAAGACTTAGAAGCAATAATCCTTGGAGAGTACAAAAAACTGTCAAATAGAGTTGTAGCTGTTCGAAGTTCGGCCATCTATGAGGACCAACCTAATGCATCCTTCGCAGGACAATTGGATTCATTCCTAAATATCAACAGTGAAAACGAGTTAATACGAGCGATAAAGAGGTGCTGGGCATCTCTTTATTCTCCAAGATCAATTTTGTATAGAGATATTAAAGGATATGATCAAACGGATATTGTAATGGGGGTACTTATACAAGAGATGGTTGATTCAAAATATGCTGGTGTTGGTTTCTCAATCGATCCCACATCAACCACAAATCAAAACGACACTTTATTGTTCGAAATTGTAGAAGGGTTGGGGGATAAACTAGTAAGTGGTGAATTAACCCCGAGCAGATATTTCTTAACAAGAGATCGCCTAAAAGTTAGGAACAAAAGCGAAGTTTTTATTTTTGATAGGATTACGCTGAAAAAATTAGCTGGAACTACGCTTGAGATAGAAAAGCTTGTAGGGTATCCGGTGGATATTGAATTTGCGATAGACTTCAGAAATGTAATTTGGATTTTACAAGTAAGGCCAGTATCTACATATATTAAATGAAAAAATCGGACGTCACTGCTATTATTGCTAATTACAACACAAGACAGATCCTTCAAGACTGTCTTAGACATATAATTAAACTTAAAGAGGTTAAACAAATAATTGTTGTGGACAACGCGTCTGTAGATAATTCAAGTGAAATGGTTAAAAGACAGTTTCCCTCAGTCTTATTGTTTAGTTTAAAGAAAAACGAGGGTATTTCTTATTCCTACAATCTTGCAGCAAAAAAGGCTAAAACTCGATACTTATTGTTTTTAGGGTCTGACGCTTTTCCTGAAAAAAATACTGTAACATTCTTAGATGACTATCTAGACAAAAATCCAGAAGTAGGACTCACAACATGCAAAATAATCCTTAGAAACGGTAACCTTGATATGGATTCCCATCGAGCATTCCCTACACCGTGGAATTCCTTTCTTTACTTCACAAAATTAAATCCCAAAAAATACTTTCTACAAGGTGAGGATTTCAGTAAACCTCACGAGATAGATGCATGCATTTCTCACTTTATGTTTGCAAGGAAAAAAGCATTTGAGTCAATAAATGGTTTTGATAAAGATTACTTTGTTTATGGTGAGGATATAGATTTTTGCTACCGATTAAAGAAAAACAACTGGAAAATAATGTACCTCCCTCAAGTCAAAGCCACACACTACAAGGGGGTCAGTGTGGGTCTCAGAAAAGAAAGCAAGGATATTACACAAGCGTCTAAAGAAACAAAAATTAGAATGTCAAAAATGACTACTGATGCAATGGGTTTGTTTTTCAAAAAACACTATCTAAAAAATTACCCAACATTGTTTAATCTATTAATATTATCAACAATTAAATTGATGAAAACTGTACGAGTATTAAAAATTCGACTATTTTAATCATGTTAACAAAAACTATCAAGAAAATAGTAGAGAAAGAGATAGGTACGCCCTTAACTAATGTTCAGGAAATTAATGCAGGACTAAATAATCGCTTGTTTAAAGTGGTTACTTCTGAAGAAAAATATTTAGCTAAGTTATATAGAAAAGACGCCAACATCATGCTAAAAAGAGAGTTTGACGCGCTTAAATATCTCAAAAGTCAAGATATAAAGAATGTACCTACAGCTTATTTCAAGGATGATAAACACAACTTCGCTGTTTATTCGTTTGAGGAGGGAAAAGTAAAGAATCCTTCACAGGCTACAAGAAAAGATTTAAATGAGATGGCATATTTTATCGCCTGCATCCACAAGTTGCAGCCGAAAGAGATTAGAAAAAAGTTTCTTGCAGCTAATTTTGCATGTTTTAGTATCAATGACTATTTGAAAAACATATATTTTCGATTAGATAAGTTTTCTGTGTATGCAAAGTCAAAGAATATTCCAACTATAATTAATAAATTAAAAAAGGAAGGGATTACTACTAGAGTTGAAGATTTAGTTCAGAATGTTCTTGCAGGAATTACTGATGATACCTTAACTAAAAAACTCAGTATAGGTAATGAGAGACTTAGTCCGGTAGATTTCGGAGTTCACAATATCCTTTTCAAAAAAGACGGTTCACTCTGTTTTATAGATTTCGAATACTTTGGAAGGGATGATCCAGTTAGAGCTGTCGCGGATTTCCTGATGCACGATAGATCCCTTGATATAAAATTAGAACTAAAAAAATACTTCCAAAGTCGGTATTTGGAATATATCGGGGCTGACAGAAAATATAGAAAAAGACTGGAACTTGTCAAGAAGATAATAGATATTGAATGGCTGGCGATTTATCTTTACTCCATGACACCTGACAAAATCAAAATAAGAAAATTCTCGGATACTAATTTTGATAGAGATAAATATCTTGATAAACAGTCATTAAAACTATACTCAAGATTAATGCAGATCGAAAATCACCAGGGTTAATCGTCTAATGGTTGTTGTGCGACTATTTTCAAGAAAAGTTTGGTAGAATATCGTACTCATAGCTTGAAAGCTCAAGCTCGCACACTCTACATAAATAGTGATAGCCCCCCATCTCTAACATCCCATCAGGATTCCAGTCAAAGTCTACAGTACCAATTTTATCAAGCGAATATTGGTGACACGCCGGACATTCCGATGTTTCTTCCACCCAAGTTGTCTCATCTGTTTTTACAAGATTTGTGTCAATTCTTTCTTCGATTTCTTTTTTAGATAGCTTTTTGAAAATTCTTTTATGGTCGTCTACAATTTTTCGTACACTGTTAACTCTCTTTTCCCGCTCCTCTAGCTGAAATCTTTCAAAATCCTCAGATGTTAGAGGGTTTAGGCCGCTCTCTTCTATCCCCAGATATTCGGAAATGTAATTTCTACAAAAACGCAGAGCTGAAACCGCGGTTTCGGTGGCAGATTCAGAATCATACAAAAAATCATCAATCGAATGAACAATATAATTTCTTACATTAAAAAGCTCCTCTAGGTTATGACGATATGCTTCTAGATCGGGTTTGTATGCACAAATATATGCAATACACTTTTGAGCCTTTACCGTGGGAAAATTCTTTACTTCTTCGTCTGTAAGCGTATGTGTTGCAGCTTTAATCTCCAGCCCCTCTGAGTTTCTATGTTCAAAATATAATAAAGGATTTAACCCTTTCAGGTAAAATTTAAAGGTTTGTTCAATTAAGTATGCTGCTAAGGTCACACCTTCATATCTATCCGATTCGTCCCGCGATCTCAAAAGAGTCAAACATTTCTCTAGTAATGTTTTGTTGTATTCAGTTCTTGAAATATTTATCATTTTATTTACTACATTGCTGAATGTAGAATTCATCTTGAGACACAAGGCCTTTAATCATATTTTTCATATATTTACTCACACATTCCGGGTCTTCAGAGGTAAGGCATCCCCCAAAAGCTTTGTCATCCATATCTCTAGTAGTCCTCATAGCACTAATTATTTGCAACTGAGGATGCAAATCTCGGTCGTTTTCAATCCTGAAATCTATCGATTTGTTTTCCTCATCATTTAGCTCGGTCGTAAATAACAATTGAGAGTAGAAAGCTTCGACCTCCTTATCGATGCAAGACAAATTCTCTTTCCCTTGCAGTTCATTTATGTATTGCTGTACATGTGTAATTTCGTGAGTAAGAAGTAGAGCATTAACTAACTCATCTGCGTTTTTGTATTTGTTATCGACAAAAATAGGAAACTCATTTGGTTTAATGCCTTCATAATTAAATTCAAAATAACCTTCCGCTCCGAGAGTGTCAGACACATCTGACTCAATTACTTTGATACAGTTAACTATTTGCGGCGAAAAAATCAGCGGAGATGCGTCGCCAAGGTCGGCCTTCAATTTACTCGCATTCTCATTTACAAGGCTAAGCGCTCTATCAAACCTTGCTTCATTGTCCAGTCTAGTTGTTCTAGTACAACCATTTTCAGCTGCAATTTCTGGACTGAAAGTAGTCTCACTTGACTCGTTTTTATTAAGCAAAAATACAGCAACAAGACCAACAGCAAAGATACATGCCACAACTAAAATAATTTTGAGTACTTTTTTCATTGTTTTTGCAGATTGTACAATTCTTCCAAAATTCTTACCATAGCGAAGGTATCCAGAGTGCAGTACTTACTTAGATCAGTAGCGATTTGCTCCTTTTGTTCTTGATTTTTACCTTGTAGAAAAGTCTGAGTCCACGTTCTTCGAGATGCTAATCCATCAGAAACTTCTAATTCTTTATAACTTAGCTTTGGGCATAGAATAGGGAGTACATTTTTGACAGATGCACTCCCAAAAAAGTCTTTGTCGAAAAACCACATTTCAGAAAATGGAGTCATTAAATCCATTATCCTTTCATTTAAACTATCTAAGAACTCTTTGTACTCAGGATACAAATGAGCCATTCTGTCATTGCATCCTTTTTCATAACTCATGTTCCAAGTAAGCACTGTTCCTGCATCTCCAATATCCTGTTTTAGTTTTTCTAGAAGTGCTGGCATTGGGTTCGAATTTTCTTGATGTAAATATTCTGTGTGTCGTGGTTCTGCCCCAGGGGAATCAACAATATGGAGTGAATATTGGAATGGATAATCTTTGTAAGGACTGCCACCGTCAAAGTCGGGTATTACTGAAGAAAAAGTTTCATAGTCAAAAAAGTAAAGAGGGTATTGGAAAGTATCTAAAAACTCCTTTATTTTATCTTTTTCAATAATTCTTGTGTTCTCTCTTGTTGTTTTTACCTGAGCGAGTTGTTTATCTCGTAAACACTCCTCATCAGAAATATCTTTCAGAAGAGTAATGCCTGTATCTTCAAGTTTCCCAATTTGTTCAGCACTTGGGTAACTTAGTGAATAAATGCTGTATGGGTCAAGATCTGGATTTAAACTTTTATATATATCCATCCATTCGGCAAGCCAATTAACTCTTGGTACCTCCAATTGATTTGCAAAGCGTGGAGAAATATCTGGCATTTCACTGTGAGATAAAACACCAAAGGCTTTTTCAATTTGTTCTTCTGTAATTTCAAAAAGAGCATGAACTGCACCTGTGACATCTGTTTTTTGTGTAAGTTGAGAAGGGTCGATATCTCCCTCGCGGACATATTCACCATTAACATGAATCACTGCAATATTTCTCACTTTTATCCCAGCTTTTGTGAGAACCGCAAGTTGAAATGCTAAATCATATTCATGTTCTGGCTTTGCTTTGCTTGAAGACTTGATTTCAACAAGGTCAAATGTGTCATCAGAGACCCTGTCTAGCACATCAACAATACAAGTAATTCCATCTGCTTCAAATCTACCTTGCAAGATTGTTTTTACTCCAGCCTTAAGTGCAGCAGCAGTTCTTGCTGGCAAGGAAACATACTCATCGTAGTTACTAAATCCCAGTTTTGTAGCTTCTGGAAACAATTCCTCAGCATATCCTTCAAAATTGTGCCCAACGTCAAATATTTCCTGGGTAGCTTCGTCAACTGCAGGTAGCTTTTCTTTTTGGTGTTTCTTCAACCACAACCAAGCGGGGTGCCTCAAAAAAAGCATGTAGTCTGATTTGGAAAGCGTATTATTCATTGTCAAAAAAGTAAGTCAAAAGAGTGTTTTCCTATATACCATGCCCCGGCATTAAATAGCAGGGGAGAAACTTTTTCACCTAGCGTTGCCTCGATTATCTTGTCCTTTATTGTACTAGTATTGTTTTCTTTCATATCAATAATTTTTAGCCTTTCAGCAACTTGGCGTACCCAAGTGTCGATTGGTTGAAAATAAATATAGTCCTGTTGGCCTATTTTTTCTTCAAGTTCAAAAATAATTGCAAGGTCTCTCAGGAAAAAGGTGGCTATTTTGTCTGCCACGCCGTAGATCTCACAAAGTTCGTTATACACCTTTGACACCTGACCCTTTTCAATCTGGTCTACTGAATAGGAAACAATATTCAGTCCTCCTTTATCCTTTACCAATTCAGTGGTTTGACACACCATCCGTCTGTCAACATTGTTGTTAACTCCGTGTTCTTGCAGAAGCTTTTCAAACTCAGAAGATTTAAATTTGCGAATATTTTTCCTTAAGTCAAATTCTTGAATAACTTCCAGGGCTCTTTCGCGAAAAACATCAGAAATCTCATCTTTGCGTCCTCGATAGAAAGATTTTCTAAAAAAGAAATCTAAACCATCATGCCAATCTCCGAGAAGACGAGATCTGTTTTCAATGTCGTTTGCCAAAAACTCCTCTTTATACCTCTGCCCGTATTCACCAACTTTTTTTATATTCATACTAGATTTGGATTAGATATGCTATGGGATTTAATAATTTAATTAAATCCCCCCGAGTTACCTCCTGTTAATATTACCACGAGTCATACCAGTTGACAAGGCTTGCCTAATTTGTTATTTTAGAACTGGAGGGTGTGATACCCTTTCGTTCTTTAAAATCTCATTTACCGTATAACTGGCTTAATCGCTCTTTATTGGGCAAGCCAACCATAAAGGTTTGGTTACTTATGGCATTCAACTAAAATGAATGCCGCCAAGATTATTATATCTTGGCTGTTACAGGGGCCAAGTCACCACAAGGTATTCAATAAATGGGTGACTTTGTAAGAAGAATGATGAACATATGTTTTATTATTCAGGCACCCGTGAAAGAAGTTTGAGGAGGATCTAATCTTTTCCAGCAGAAGCCAGTTAAGGCACATGGCTTTCTGCCATGTTAGATCGGAGGTGAGAATATGTCAAAGAACAAACTAAATTCAATTGTCGATTTTTTCGACAAACTAGTTAAAGAAGAGAGATTAGATCCAAGAACTAGGGGCCAAATAGCGCGAGCTATTAAAGATCTGTCACACGGACTTGCCATAAAAGACCTTAAAAAGGTTAAAAAGGCAGTTGAAAAGTTGTCAGAATCGTTGCTCAAATAAGTTCAACCTTAAACTCTCTTATAAGATTCTTTGCCAGGGAGTTTTATAAGAGAGTTTAATTTTTATCGATATTAATATGAATTACGCAAAGGCCATTAGAATAATTCGCTCTGCCAAAAAATTAAGCCAACAAGAATTAGCCGACAAGGTGAGTTTGGATGCCAGTTATATATCTCTTATTGAAAAAGGAAAGCGAGTGCCAACAATAAAAGTTTTAAAAAATATCTCTGATGAATTAGGTGTTCCCTTCCATTTACTAACTCTTCTTGCCAGTGACAAAGAAGACTTGAAACATGTCTCCAAATCAAGCGCAGAAAAGATGGGTAAAGATCTACTTCACACATTGATTTCTCTAGAAAATGAAATTAAGTAATATCGAACCGACCGAAAATGTAGAAATTTTCCCAATACTCTCAGTCAATAAACTTGCATTTTTATTAAGATCAGAACCATCAAAAATAAAGGAGATTTCTAATTCAGCAGGTAAATATTACCGTCCTTTTGACAGACAACAAATTAAAAGAAGTGGAAAAATAAAATGGAGGCACATAGACAATCCTACCGGTGAACTAAAAAGGATTCAACAAAGGATTAATAGTGTTCTACTAAAGGATGTCAGTAAGTCTTTACCAGCCGGAATGGTAGGTGGGGTAAAAGGTAAGTCAATTATCAGTAATGCTTTTCCCCATCAAAAACAGGAGGTGGTTGTGACATTGGACATAAAAAATTGTTTTCCCAAAACTAATCATAAACAAATCTTTCGTATCTGGAGAAATTATTTTAAGTGTGGGGAGGAGGTATCAAACCTATTAACCAAATTGACAACTTATCAGACAAGACTACCACAAGGGGCATCAACCAGCTTAATTTTATGTAATCTGGCATTGTTGCCACTCTACAAAGACATCTATAAGCTTTGTTCTCGGAAGAAAATAAACTTCACACTTTATGTTGATGATATTACTATCTCTGGCAATGGCGATGCATGTCGTGAAGTGATTAATCCTATAATTAGATTTATTCAAAAAAGAGGTTATTCTGTAAGAAAATCAAAAATCTGCGTTATGTCTTCCAGCCAACAACAAAGGGTTACAGGTTTGGTTGTAAACAAAAGTGTATCAACATCATCTGATTACCGAGAGAGCATTAGAAGAGAGATTGTTAACTTATCAAGAAAAGAGAGAATATCAAATAGGAGTTTGGACACTTTGTGGGGAAAAATTCAACATATCAAGAATGTCTCTTTTGAACAAGGAGAGAAATTAGAAAATTTCTCTTTGTTAGTTCTCCCGCACTCACCAAATTATTTTGAGTCTAAAACTAAGGAAGTTACGAGAGAATGTAAATGTACCAAACGCCACAAGTATGAGTAATAAACTGAGTAATTAGACTTTGTCAGCCTCATTCATTATATTTTCAGTTTCAGTTGGAGCAACCATCGTTTTTTGATAATGTTCAATATTCTTTTTCTTTATCTTCATTTTCCAGATTTAGTTCGATTGTCTTGTTTGCACAACATCTGACAATTTTCTGTAATAGTTTTTCCGCCCTCGTGCCATGGAGTTACATGATCAGCTTCCATTTCAGAAATGTCAAAGCGTTCTTTGCAAAATGGACAAATGCCACTTTGCCTCTCATATGCCTCACGCCTCATTTTGTCGGTAAAAGTGCGAATTGAAAGATGTTTTTCTTGCCTGGTCAAAACATATGGATATATTCCGGATTTTTTGGTTACATCTTCGTCTTGCATCAACTCTTTTATTTCTACCTCTAGTTTTTCAGAGTTGAGAGTTTTATTCTTAAACTGATTGTAAAGCTCACCCCAATTTACATTAGCCATTTCTTTTCTGTAATTTGGGAATGTTCTTCGAACCCAGGATATTACATCTTGGAAATAGCTCCATATTTCATCGGCATTGTTATCATGCTGATGTCTGGCCATGTAACCCTCAATCTCGCCATTGTTTATCCAGGCGAGTGCGGTTTCCAAATATTCTTGCCTAATGGGTGAACCGCTTAGAAGTGCACCACCATCTGTTGCTAGCAAATACGCAACACATTGAGTTTTACTAAATTTAAGTTTTACATCTGAAAGCCAGGGGCCAGTATAAACAGCATTTCGTATTTCTTGATCAGTTAGTTTTTCACCAGCGATATTTATAATCCTGAACCAATCCAAACGTTCCTTATCCGTGCCCTCACAAAAATAAATCATCAGCTCGTAGTTTAAAATTTGGTTTTGCTCCTCTAGGGTTAAGTTATGAAACATTGCAAGTCTGCCATTAAAGTCAATAGAAAAATCACCATTCACAAATTGTGCGAGACTAATTGTGCGTTGTTGTCCGTCAAGAACCTCGTAGTCACCATCTTCACGCACTACCCAATACATTACATTAAGCGGGAATCCGTTCTTAACAGTATCAATAACAGCATCGCGTTGTTTATCTTTATATACAAATTCCCTCTGGTACTTTGGACGGATATCTAGCCTTCCGCCATATCCTACCACGCCTTCCTCGGCATTGTCTTTATACCCATGCACCACCTCACGAACTTTTATTTTGTGTAATTCAATTTTCATTTTGATCCTTACGTTTAATGATTATTCTCATATACGGTATGACTGGAATATTGTTTTTATAATATCCCAAAACTGGATGGTCTTCATTTATAGAACCTGTTTGACCTGATTTATAATAGTCTTCTACAAATTTTTTACTTAATCCTTTAGGGGTTAGTTCTCTATATAAATTTCCCTGTCCTTGTCCGATAATTTCAAACTGATTAGGATTATATTTGTCAATGAAAGTTATGGGTACGCCGATACATCCGTCATAGTCGCATGGAATATCAGCATATTTATCTACATTAATTGCATCATAATTATCATATTTTGGATATTCCTCAGGAATGTATTTCTTGTACAAAGTTAGTTTCTGATGTCGTTTTGTAGTGTCCATGTTGGTGAACCACAATATACTTCCCATGCTGAAATACTTCACTCCATCCACGATTTTCTTTCTAGACTCTGTTTTTATTTCATAGTCTTCAGGTACCTGAAACCATTTTGTACCACCGTTGTCATATCCAAGCCATAATTTATTCTCTTTGATAAGTCTGAAAATTTCCTTATAAGTCAGTGCGTTTTGACTACCAAGAATTAAAAACTTCTTATCATAATTTACAAGTTGGGCGACATACTCGCGAAACAGGGAGAAGGGGGGATTTGTTACTACTATATCAGCTTTTTTTAGAAGTTCTATACTTTCGGAACTTCGAAAATCTCCATCACCCTTTAACGGAGCCCACTCATTGTTTTCGTTGGCTTTGAGTTGCTCGGAAATATCACGCAGATCAAATGCACCATCGCCGTCAATGTCGTGAACTTCGTTAATGATAAATTTGTTAGCCGTTGGCTTAGGACGTCCTCTCGCCCGAGTTGGTGTTTTTTCATCTCCAAACAACCCAAGTTGTGTGTTGGCGATAGGAGAAGGTTTGTAACTGGTGGTAATAAGTTGTTTTAATCCTAATGCGTTAAAGTTTGCAGCGAAATACTTAAAAAAGTTGCTCTCAAAAGGATCGTCACAATTGCAATAAACTACTTTGTCTTGGAATTGATCCTTATAATGCCTAAGTTCTTTTTCAATGTCTGTTAGTTGAGTATAAAATTCGTCCTTTTTGGCTTTGTTAGCTTTGCGTAAAGTTGAATTTAATGATTTATTATTCATTCTGCCTGTATTCTACCACTTATCAGCTTCAAATTGTTAGTTTTTGATACATTTGGTAATATCTCAGTATGAAGAATGATTACATCAAAAAGTTAGCAGAACGGAATCAACAAAAAGCAAAAGTTCTAATCGCAAGACCAGATTTCCAAAAAGAAGTAAAAAAGTTAAGAAAAAAATGGAAGATACCATCAAATGGTATTCCTAATGAGGAGAAAAGAAGCGAATGGCAAGAACTTTACGCTGAAATGGAAGAAGAATGGTACAAAAAAATTTGGAACAAACGCCGAGATGAAGTAGTAGAACTTAATAAAGCGGGAAAAATATATGAAGCAGAAGACCTTAAAAAAGATATATTTAATACGAATCCAATCAATGCTCTAAGGATAGATGTAAAAATGATTCTCAAAAAATATCGTTTACCCTTGCGTTGGAAAGACGGTATTAAAAATTATTTACTGTCTAGCAAGCCTGAGAGTATAGCAGTGCCTGTTGGACCAACGATTGTTATTAAATGGGATGAGGATACAGGAATTAGAATAGTAAGTATAGAAATAGACGACTCCATTACTTTAGAAACCATAAAAAAATCCTGGAAGCACATTATGTATGAACGTGATCGACTTTACTCCAGAACACAAAAAAAGTTCCAACCCATTAAAAATTTTGACCGAGACCGTGAAGCTTATGATTTACACACAAAAGGAAAAACGGCTCAAGAAATAGCAGACATCTTATCTGAAAAAAAAGATAGGGTTTATTCATATGATGATGTCTTTAGCTTCATCAAAAGATACAAAAAAAGACTGGCATCAATTAAGCTCAATTGATGCCTTATACAGATTTTAGCTTCTTTGCTAAATTTGGAGCTGATGAAGAATACATCTAATCAGCTCAAGATCGTTCAAGTTGATATCAATCAACTAAGACCGGCTACTTACAACCCAAGAAAATGGTCAGAAGAAGCGATCGCTGGATTAAAAGAAAGTATCAGTAAATTCGGACTAGTCGATCCAATAATAGTTAACGGTGCGGAGTCAAGAAAAAATGTGGTTATCGGCGGGCATTTTAGGTTAAAAATTGCAAATGATCTTGGGTATAAAGAAGTGCCGGTAGTCTACGTTACCATCCCCGACATAGAGGTTGAAAAAGAACTCAATATCCGCCTAAACAAAAATCTTGGAGAATTCGACCTGGATTTGCTATCCGAATTTAATGAAGAATTTTTATCCAAGGTTGGCTTTTCTTCAGAAGAACTTGATGACATCTTTGATATAGAAACTACTCCGGAGCAATTCGATCTAAAAAAGGAGCTTGAAAAAATAGACATAAATAAAATTGAAATACAGAAGGGTGATGTCTATGCACTTGGAAACTCGAAGTTGATGTGTGGAGATTCAACAAAAGAAGCCGACATGCAGAAGCTCATGAACGGAGAAAAAGCTGATATGTGTTTCTGCGATCCACCCTATATTTTAAGTTATCTCAAGGGTGGTAAAAGACACGGTAAACCGACTACAGGCTTCGGGGCCAAGAAAAATAGACGCTATTTGGAAACCGATGAGCTACCACCCGATTTTACTGAAAAATGGATGGCTAATGTTAAAAAGGTTGCAAAAGAAGACTTCCATATAATTGTCTACGAAAACTGGAAAAACATACCCATCATCTGGGGCGAGATGCAAAAACATTGGCAGGTAAGAAATATGCTCGTTTGGCACCTTCCAAACCGAATGCAGGGCTTTGCTGCTAAGTATAAGTTCTTCTCAAAACACGACATTGCTATGGTTGGGGGCAGTGAAAATGCCAGAGGATTTAATTTAGAAGGTGAAGAAGAATTGCTGCAAAACGAATACGAAACGGCTTTGTATGCAATTTCAGGAAAACCCCACTGGGAGGGCTATAAAAAAGGCAAAAAGATATGTCCTACTGATTTTGTTGAATATAAAGCAGCCGACGAAAAAAGCTCTGGCCAAGGGATAATTTTTGGAACCAAGCCGGTCGAAATTCTCATCCCATATATCAAAGTTCTAACCAAAAGAAATGATCTAATAATAGAACCCTTCGGCGGGTCGGGCAGCACATTGATGGCTGCCACAAAAATGAAGCGCAGGTGTTTCGTGATGGAAAAATCAAATGTCTATGCAGAAGTTATTAAAAAGCGCTGGGAAAAACTGACCGGAATGAAAGGAGTTAAGTTAAATGAGTAATTATCAAAAAGCAATTACAAAAAGACTAACAAGAGATAAAAGCAAAATTTTAGCCAACCTAAAGCAGGTTCCCATCATTTCCGTTGCCTGTCAAAAATCTGGTATCGGGAGATCAAGTTTTTATCGTTGGAAATCCGAAGATAAGCTTTTTTCTAAGGAGGTTAACAAAGCACTTCAGGACGGAAAACAACTGATAAATGATCTGGCTGAATCTCAACTGATAAATGCAATTAAAGATCAAAATATGACCGGAATAATTTATTGGCTTCGCAACAATCATCCGGGATATGCAGACAAAATTGAACTTACTCATAAAACTGATAAAGAACATCTTTCGCCTGAACAAGAAAAATTGGTGAGCAAAGCCCTGCGCCTTGCAGCACTTGCCTCGGGTCAAAAGAAAGGAGACAAGTCGTGACAAAACTATCCAAAAAAGAACTAAAAAGAATCAGAAACAACCGTGATATTCGCAGATCCCTCGCACGAAACAGTCATTATTGGTTCTTCTGTCTTTATCTTGCCCACTACATGGAGTATGAGTTTGCACCATTTCATCATGAGATATTTCGTTTAACTGAAGAAAAAGCAATCGACTTTGCAGTTCTAGTTGCCTTCAGAGGTTCGGCGAAATCAACCCTTGTCACTTTGTCGTACACCATCTGGTCTATCATTGGTATTCAGCAGAAAAAGTTTGTACTGATAGTAAGTCAAACCCAGTACCAAGCCAGGCTTCACTTGACGAGTATCAAGAAAGAACTTGAAAGCAATGAATTGCTAAAGAGTGACATTGGACCGTTTCAGGAAGTAAGTGACGAATGGGGTTCGTATTCTATTGTTGTTCCCAAGTACGGCGCAAGGATTACTGCTGTATCAACAGAACAAAGTATCCGTGGTATAAGACATGGGCAGCATCGACCAGATCTTGTTGTCTGCGACGATATTGAAGATATAAACAGTGTCAAAACAAAAGAAGGACGAAACAAGACTCATACTTGGTTTAATGGCGAAGTCATTCCTGTGGGCGATAAAGGAACAAAGATTGTAGTAATCGGCAATTTGCTTCACGAAGATTCACTTGTAATGCGACTCAAACAACAAATTGAAGATAGTAGTCTGGATGGAAGCTTCTTTGCTTTTCCGCTGGTTGACGACAACAACGACATTGCCTGGCCTGCCAAATACCCAACAATGCAGGATATAGAAAAGTTAAAAGCCAAGTTTACTCTGGAATCTGCATTCTATCGGGAACACCTACTGCGAATCATATCAGATGAAGACAGGTTAATTTTCAAAGAATGGATACAGTACTATCCAGAACTACCTCCCACCGATTCGCGGGATTTTGAAATTGCAGCAACAGGTATTGATCTGGCGATATCTCAAAAAGAAAGCGCTGACTTTACTACCATGGTTTCAGCTTATGTATTTGGTAGCAGAGAAAACTTAAGGATATACGTTCTTCCACGACCTGTTAATAAACGTATGGGCTTTCCAGAAACAGTGGAAACTGCCATTAACGTTTCCCAAACCATATTGCCTGGCCAGACTTCAACTTTGGTGATAGAAAATACCGGCTACCAGGATTCTTTGGTGCAGCACCTTGTAAGTAAGGGGTTTCTTGTTGAGGGCTTCCCTGTTAAAGGGCAGGATAAAAGGACCAGACTTGCTTTGGTTACGCACCTAATAAAACAGGGTGTAGTGCTTTTCCCTGAATTAGGTGCAGAGGAGCTAACAAAACAGTTGATCGGATTTGGTGTTGAAAAGCACGATGACTTGGCAGATGCGTTTTCTTTACTTATTCTGTGGATTCTAAAAAGAGACAGCGAGCCAAGAACTTACGCTTCAGTAATCGCTTTAACCGGACCGCTTCGAGTGGGTGTGAGTATGGACAAGGAATTTTGATTTAAGTCTGGACTTCAAGGAAATTTGCGGTATCCTTCCTCCCAAGATAAGACGTGGAGAAAATCCACCCAGTCTTATATAATATCGTTAACAATTTAAAAATTGCCTAAACTCATGGCTTCATGTCATGGGCATGGCAACGAAACCAGGTCATGGGACGAGAGCTCCTCGTCTAGCAAGCCATGACCTGGTCATACGCCGAAAGGTGTATGGGAATCCGAAAGGATTTCGAGCTGGCGGGGAGCTTTGATCGTAATAAAGTCCTACCGGCAAAAACCAGAAAGGGCAATATGGCGATCATAATCTCAAAAAACGGACAAAAAGCAGTAAAAGTTGAAAAGAGCGATTTTCAGCTTGAAGATCATCTTCAAAAGTATATTTACAGCAATCCCGAAGCTATTCCTTTATACGAAATCAAAGAAGATATTAGACTTCTGATCCTCGCGCGTGAATTTGCCACCAAAAGTGGCCCAATTGACGCCTTGGGAGTAGACAAAGACGGGGAAATTTATCTGGTTGAAACAAAGCTATATAAAAACCCGGATAAAAGAACTGTGGTTGCCCAGGTTTTGGACTATGGAGCTTCACTTTGGTCAAATTACAGAGACTTTTCAAACTTCGTTGAACAAATCAGTCTGCATACTCAAAAAGATTTTAATATGACTTTAAACCAAAGGATAAGTGAGTTCTTCAGCTTACCCGAAGAAGATGCTGATGCTCTACTTGAGAATGCGAGGAAAAATATCAATGAGGGCAAATTCAAATTCGTAGTACTGATGGATCATCTCCATGATCAACTTAAAGATTTGATTGTTTATCTAAATAACAATAGTGAGTTCACCGTCTATGCAGTCGAGCTTGAATTTTATAAACATGAAGACCAGGAAATAATAATCCCCAAACTCTATGGTGCAGAAGTTAAAAAAGATTTGGGTAATAAGTCTGTCGCTTCAAAGGTCGTTCCTACCGACGAAGAATTTACCAATTCTTACCATGGTTTACCGGAGCAACAAACGGTTGCTGAATTGCTTAAGCTGAAAAATGACATTAATGAGAACCCTGAACGATACAAAAACATCACCTCGTCTAAAACGCCAAAATATCTAAACTTCTACATAACCACCTCATTTGAAGACAAAGTAAGTATAAGTCTGCCGATAATTCCCGATGCCGAAGGTGGAGGGTTGCAAGTTTGGGTAATGGAGAAAAACAAAGAAGATGCAGAGAGGGTGATAAGAGAAACTTTCCCTGAAGCTGAGATGATTGAATATAAAGGCCAGCAATACGGAAAAATAGCCAGGCTTCATTTAAAAGACATAAGGTTAGAGCAATTCAAGAACCTGCTGATGGCTTTGGCGGAAATCTAGACCCCATCTGGACTTACCCCACCTTTGTGGTACCCTCCCTTCCTACCATGGAAGAAACTCAAGATATTAGATACTGCCTATACGCCAGAAAATCGTCTGAAAGTGACGAAAGGCAAGCGATGTCGATTGAGTCACAAGTTAATGAAATGTCAGACCTGGCTCGTAAGGATGGGTTGTTTATAAAAAATGTCTATAGAGAAAGCCATTCAGCAAAAGTATCCGGAACAAGACCAGTTTTGATGCAACTTATTAATGATATTAGAAGTGGTGAATATAACGGGATATTAACGTGGGCTCCTGATAGATTAAGTCGAAATGCAGGAGATCTTGGAATGCTTGTGGATCTGATGGACCAGGAAAAATTAGTTCAAATAAAAACGTTCTCGCAAGTATTCTCTAACAATCCAAACGAAAAATTCCTACTGATGATTCTTTGCTCTCAGGCAAAATTGGAAAATGATCAAAAAGGTTTAAATGTAAAAAGGGGTATAAGGGCAAAATGCGAGATGGGCTGGAGACCGGGAGTTGCACCATTAGGCTATTACAATCGGGCATTCGCAGGTACAAAAGATATTGTTGTAGACCCCGAACGCGGACCACTGGTAAAAGAAATGTTTGAAAAAGTTGCATACAACAAAGATTCAGGAAGAAAAATACAACAATGGTTAATTGAAAAAGGATTTACAAACAGAACAGGCACAACAGTAAGCTTAAGCCAGGTCTATCTAATGCTCAAAAATCCATTTTATTATGGTGAATTTGAATACCCTGTTGGTAGTGGTGTCTGGTATGAGGGAAAACATAAGCCATTAATCACAAGGTCGCTTTTCGACAAAGTGCAGGAAAAATTAAAGGTTTCGGAAAAATCAAAATGGGGCGGAAAATCGTTTACATATAAGGGTTTGCTCAAATGCGCCAGTTGTAAGTCCGCTGTCATTGGTGAAACAAGATTTAGAAAACGAAAGTATGGCAAGCCTCCCAGGAAGCACACTTACTACCACTGTTCAAGACAGAAAAATTACAAATGCAAAGAGCCATATGTTACGGAAAAGAAGCTGGAAGAAAGTATCTACAGATTTATAAACTTTGTATTTATCAATCACCCCTCAAACATCAACTTAACAAAAAACCTCAGAGAAGATATGGAAAGATATAAGGAAGTAAGGGATCAAATTTTGCTGCAACAAAATATAAATCCCGATTCCCAAGTGTGGGATATAAGAACATATACAAAACATGTACTCCAAAATGGTGATCCCCAGAAGAAAAGAGAACTATTTAAAATGTTCGACTACAAGTTTTATCTCAAAAATGCCCGAGTAACTACACTGAGGGCACATTAATGTCATTTCTCCTTTTAATTTCACCTTCAATATCGCTTTTCATTCTTTTTATATCCGTTAAATATACTTTGATATTATATTTCGAAAGGAAACTTTCTTTCATTCCAACCTTTGGAGATTTCCATTGACCGTTTAAATAGTCCACATAGAGATGATCCCACTTTAACCGTTCCATCTCTCCTTTTTCTACTCGTTCTATGTCCTTGTGTATTTGCTTTATTTTTTTAATTACATCCGCTCGAGTGTTGTACATGAACAATATTTCTGGCTTTTTCTTCTTAATATCGTCAAAATCATTTGCCACGAGTTCCTGTGCAAACAGAATCATTTTAAGCAGTCCTGTTTGTTTAAACTTATGATTCCTGAAACCCTTCCAGAAGCGATCCCAGTCGAGTTTTCCTTTTTCCAATATTGCAATTGCGGCAATACCGAGTGTATAGGCTTTTGAAAGTTCTTCTATAGCAATCGCATACAGGAAGATTGCTGTTGGTGAATTTTTACTCTCTAGAAAGGAACCCTCCTTTGTTAGTCTGGTCGCGTTCTTTATTGTTTTATCCATTCCAGAAAGACATTCATCAATAGGTAGTCTGATCATTGGTATATTGTACCTCAAGTTACGGTCAGCTATAGGATTAATCGGTTCGAATCCTAACTAACCGGCAGAAAAAACCACGGAACCGTAAGCTCAGCTTCCAGGGAAAATTCATGACAAAGCAAAATGAGGAATTTGATCATTTTTAGCAAAATAAAGGCCTATTTCAAGGGGCTTTTTCCGGACACCGAGCGTGTGGTACGAATGTTTAGAGGAAATTACCCAAATTTAGGGGATTTTATGGGCTTTTCTAGACACCTCGGTCTTGAGGCTCACAGTCGTGCTGCCTGTCCCATAATCTCACCATAGCCTCAGCTACCAGAGCTTTGTTATAATTGTATGTATGTTTAAAAATTCCTATACGCAGAGAGAGTTGGAAGAG
>Ga0265297_10004163_pt1 | contig 24256 bp, 21 predicted proteins | sample Munlanlwell13791_FD_192502 | JGI IMG/M metagenome (GOLD analysis project Ga0265297, IMG submission 192502) | Leachate microbial communities from a municipal landfill in Southern Ontario, Canada - Leachate well 137-91 | ecosystem: Engineered > Solid waste > Landfill > Unclassified | place... | reverse complement strand
CCGCCAAAATGGCGATAATCGCGATAACGAGCAAGACTTCCAAAAGGGTAAATCCCTTTTTATTACGGAGCAATTTCATTCTCCCTCCCTTAAATTATACTTTTTGTTTTTATAGCCCTCAGTTATCTTACAACTTCAAGCTTGGACTAATTATATCACAATATCGATTACTAATAATACATTTTAAAAATCCGCCATATCCTCCCAACTACCAACCGTAATATTCGGATTGACAGCAGTTAAAATAATTCTCATTTTTCTTACGACGGTATCTACAGTACCCACCACTTCAATAGTCGGAGTTTGAGTACCGGAATTTATAATCAATCGAATCTCGCAACTTCCTCGGTCAAAATAAAAGGTTTCCCGGCCTTCATAGGCCACATCAATTGCCAGTGAATTTAAAGCCCTTTCGGCACAGTTTTCTGCATTATATCGTGCCTGAAGACTCCGATTAATATCGATGGTATTCTTAGTAACATCGATATTTATTGCAATTAAATAGATCGCAATCATCCCCGCAATCGCTCCAACGATAATAACGCTCATCAGTGTCACAAATCCGGATGATTTTGATTTATTCATTTCTAATACCCGTACTTGAGAAAAAATTCTTCGAATAGACATATTCTTGGCGATCACTAGGCGAATTATTATCAAGGTCGAATTGATAACGAATTAGAGCCGGCATTCCGCTTGTGGCTGTATTAGTAAAGACTAGATTACTAATTATCACGTTTGCCGGCAGTAGGTTTACCGGATCTCCCGTTCCCTCCTGGATATATAATTGTCCGTCAGTAATACTAAATACCGTCGGGTTCTTGCTTGCATCAGCCATCGTCAGAGTTAAAGTGCTAACTGATTGACCTTCGGCCGGAGACGTAACACCAGTTGAATTTCGAATGGTTTGATCTATATACGATACCGCTCTCCAACCATTATTTTCCACATTATTCATCGTATCGACTTTCACCTGAGATTCGAGAGTCATATTTAGAAAAGCTGACAAAGCAACCATCAACATCGCCGTTAAGGCGATATATATCATAATTTCAATCAGAGTAAAGGCTTTGTGCTTATGCATTTTACTGTTTACCCGAAGTGACAATAATAATTTCAGAATCGTTAGCACTCGATACACTTACAACCATATCCTGCTCTGGCATATAAGATAGTCCATTTATTGACCCTGGCATATTAATCGAGGCAATTTGGTGGATATTATCCATATCTTGAATGTCCACAACGGTAAATTCTTTTGCTGAATCTGAAGTGCCAACGAAAATCATTTTATTCTCTCGACCAATTGCGATATCGTTGACCTGGCCATCATATTCAATATTGGCCTTTAATACCGGATTAGTCGGGGTTGAAATGTCATAGGCATAAAGACGATTGCCCGGACTTCCTTGACCCATAAACATATTATTGCCGGTCGATGTTATCGCCAGAGATCCGCCCCAATCTGTCCATTCCACAAAGCGGTTGATGATATTCGGCGATGATAAATTGGTGATATCAATTAATGTCATAACTGACACAATATTAAAGGGAGCAACAATAAAACTCGCCGCTACATAGGCCACGTTGCCTTTAACCGCCATATCGTATCCTGAAGTAATATTCAGATCACATGACCCTATTTCTGTTACATTGGTTGGGTCTGAAGCATTTAACACCAAGAATTCATGTTGAAATGAAAAATTTCTTGATAGAAATACCGTTGAGCCGGAACATTGGAGAGAATTGCCATCAGCGCTTCCGCTAGCGTTATATATACCTTCCAAGTGAGGACTTTCCGGACTTGAAATATCAACTATCTGAAGCTCGGCCGAATCATTAGTGCTCGATATATAAGCATAATTCCCGCATATTGCAATATTAGTCAAATTATTGTTTAGAGCTATCGAGGTTACCAGATATGGCATTTCTCCAACCGGCAAATGAACTACATATAGACCATTGGTTGCTGATTCACGCACAACATATGCATAATCTCCCTTGGTAGCAACCTTTACCGCGTTGCTTGATCCTGTAGTGTCAAATTGAGTTACAATAGTTGGGTTGGTCCAGTCTCCTGGTTCCGTTTCGGTTGTACGTCGCCAATTCGTTAGTCGCTCATCAACCTGGACACTACCGGTACGTTGATTATTCTGTTGCCAGGTAACCGTTACCCTAATATCTTTATTATTATCGTCAACGGCATAAACCTGAATATTTCTTGTATATATCCCCGTAGTGTCTGCCGCACTAGTTAGAGAATATTGACCATTTTCATAAGACAAACCGTGTTCACCCTCAATAACATTGTCATAGTTTTGATCACGAATATTCCTAACTGCTTCTATACCCTCTTTGGCGATTAGCATGGCTCGCGACCGATTGCCGGCAATCATACTCGCTTCTTGGGCATATAGAATCGTCGTCACCAACCCCGTAACTATTAACGCAAATAGAGCTATCGCCTCAATCGCTTCGATAGTAGTAAAGCCACGTCTCTTTTTAATCAATCGCACCTTTTTCATTGATATTTATTAATACTGCTTGGTTAATTGTCGAAGTCAATGTAACGGTTCCATTATTATTAGGAATGCCGTAAATTTTTGAAAAAACTATCTCCTGGGGCCCCGTAGCAGTAACATTCACCGGTAAAGTATTTATTTCGTCCAATGACGGCGTTCTGGTGTCATAGCTACTGCCGCTAAAAAGAATTAATTGGGTTGATTCGAGCCGCACCCCCCATTCGCTGTCCCGTACTCCATGTTGAGCCAATATTTGAGCACGACGATACATATTCTCAGCCATTTGTTGGTTAACATACAATTCCATCCGTCTTTGAGTTGGCATCATCACCGGAACGCTGATTGTAAAAACAATGAGCATAATTCCGATGACCAACAATACTTCCAGTAATGTAAAACCCTTATGCTTCATCCAGATACATTTATTCCACCTAACATACCATATATTGGCATCAAAACTCCAAGGGCTAAAAATACAACAGCGACAAAAATCACTACTAACATTAATGGCTCCAGCATCGTTGACAGATTTTTAGTAGTTAATTCAGTTTTTTCTTCATACATTCGGGCAATTACTCCCAGTGTATCTTCCAGCTTCCCGGATCGTTCTGATGTAACAATCATCATTTGTATTGGATAAGGAATAAGTTTAGATGGCTTCATAATGGGGTATTCCTCAAAACACTTTTGGAACGTATTTCCTAGCTCGATATTATCGCGCATAAAGGCATAATATTTTTGATATCGAATATAGGTACTGGCAATGGACAATGAATCGAGAGCATCTACCAACGGAATACCAGCTCCTAAAAGATTGTTGAGAATATATCCGAATCTGGCCAATTCAGTTTCTTGAATTAATCGTTTGACAATTGGCAAACTAAACATAATTGACTGACCAATATGAAGGGTTTTTTTGTTTATAAACAAGACATACATAATAATCCCGATAAAGCCGAATAACAGGGGAATAGCCCAATAGCCATCACTACCCAAAAACTTACCAAGCGACATTAACACCCTTGTCATAAACGGTAATTTCATATTTAGCGAGTCAAATATCCCTGATAATTTTGGTAGTAAGAACCAAGCAATTAGTATTCCCATCACTAGAGCCAATATCAACACCGCCACTGGATATAGTAGTGCCGAAAACAGCTTTGATTTTAACATTCGATCTTTCTGACTTTGCTCGGAAATCACTTTCAAATTAGCCGGTAATCGGCCTGATTCCTCGCCGATTTTGAGTAGTGCAATAGCATGCATCGTAAATAATCCGGTATTGTCCATTGACTTCCATATCGGCATACCCTCGTCGACTTCTCGGCGTAAAGTATCGATGGTTGTCTTCATAACCTTGGTTTTCATTTCTCCGCGAATCGCATCAAGAGCACTAATAATGGTCATACCCGAACCCATTAAAACCGATAAATTTTCCACTAGAAAATCACGTTCTTGACCAATACCAATACGGGATAGAGCAGTTGTTGATTTTTTATGCGGCTTGCCATCTTCGTTAATTACTGACTTGGGAGTTTTTTTACCCGGTTTTTCATCAGGTTTCTTTCCTGGCTTAACGGGACTTTTTTCCAGCTCGGAAGGAATACTCTTAGCGTCTTTGGCCTTGTCTCTGTCATCGGATGATTCAGGCTGAACAGTCTCACTAGACTCTTTATCATCTTCTCGACCCGCATCCGATTTTGATTGCTCAGCAATTGTATCAACGGCCGGCTTTGACTCTGCTGGATCTTTTTGATTCTTTTTATGGTCCTCTAACTCTTCCAGCGGGAGGTCAGAAGGAGGTACTGGCCGTCTTGTAATTTGAACTTTTTCCATATTAATTATTTCGAGCTATCATATGTAGCAACCCTAAGGACTTCATCAATCGTTGTTTCACCTTCGATAACTTTATTTATTCCATCTTCAAACATTGATAGTGTTCCTTCCTTGCGGGCCACTGCCCAAATATCCAGATTCGACGGATTCTTTAAAATACAAGCCTGAAGAGCAGGCGAAGTCTCGATAAATTCATATACCGCAATCCGCCCCTTAAAACCCTTATATCCGCATTCTTTGCAACCCTTGCCTTGAGCCAGCGTTACCTTGGGTCCTTTGAAGTAGCGCTTAGCGATTGGGAATTTCTTCTCCACATCTGCAATTGGCGCCTGATAAGTAAACTTACAACTCTTACATATTCTACGTACTAGTCTTTGGGCAATAACTAATTGCAAAGTCGATGCCAGTAAAAATGGCTCAGCACCCATATCTAGAATTCTCGGTACGCAAGTTGATGCATCGTTCGCATGTAAAGTTGAAAATAATAAATGACCGGTTAATGCAGCATTAATGGCAATTTCTGCTGTTTCTTTATCACGGATTTCCCCAACTAAAATTACATTAGGGTCTTGACGTAATATCGAACGAAGACCCTGGGCAAAAGTCAAATTGGTGTTGACATTCACTTGAATCTGATTAGCTCCGATCAATTTATACTCAACGGGATCTTCAATAGTCGTAATATTGACCTCAGATCGGTTGAATGTTTTAAGCAGCGCATATAAAGTAGTTGATTTCCCAGACCCGGTTGGCCCGACGACTAACACCATACCAAAAGGTTTTTTTGCGGCCGTTAATATCTTTTTTTGATTATCAGGCGTTAATCCCAAATCGGCTAGTGTTAAACTGGCCACATATTCGGCTAATACACGAATAACCACTTTTTCGCCATCGATAGTCGGTAATATCGAAACACGTAAATCAACGGGGCCATCATCACGATGATGACGCATCGAACCGTCTTGAGCGGAAAAATGCTCATCAACTCTGAGATGAGACTGAACTTTAATACGATTTAGAATCGTTTCATAAGTATTTTTATTAATTCTACCCACCTCTGTTAAAACTCCATCAATACGGAATCTAATCTGTACTTCCTTCTCAAGTGGCTCAAAGTGAATGTCCGAAGCCCGGTTATTAAGAGCGTCTTCGATAATCTCATTAATAATCTCCGGTGCTACTCTGGTTTGAGCTTCAACAATCTTTAAAAATCTTGTCTCCAGAGGCCGGCGGTACTTTTTGAATGTATTTTCCAAGTACTGTGGAAATGTGTAAGCAATTATTACCTCTTTACCCTGAAATAGCTTACTCATAGCCTCTTTAAGTCCCGATTGCTCCGGATTATCAGTACCGATCGTGACCGCGTGGCTAGTCTCGTGAAAAAATGCTGCTCGATATTTTAAAGCGGTCTCTTCGGGGATTTTCAACACCTGTTCGGTTTCCGGCTGCTTTGAGTTAAAATCCGCATATGGCAAATTATAAGTTTGAGCAATCAGACCACCCAAGACATCGCGGCTCATAATATTTTCCATCACGAAAAATTCGTCTAAAGTCCCTTTTTTGGCTTTTACGAACTCTTCGGCCCGCTTAATGTCAGATGCCTCAACGTAACGAGTATCCAACAAAAACTTGGTGATTTTACTAGTATCCACCGCCCTCCTTGGCTGTCGATATTATTTTATCATTTTATCATCAGTAACGATAAACTATCCAAAATCCCGTCTTTACATTTACTAATCACTAATATATATTCAACTTAATCATCGTTGGCTCCTCGCCGCCTTCCGCAATACCCCCCCCAGCATCCCGCAAGGTGGCCCCGACGATGAGCTCTATCCGGGTCTCTGCTACCGTCTGCAGAGCCCGGTCTTTTTTTATTGTTCGGTAGTCTCAGTTACCTGTGAAACCGTGATCGAAGCTTCATTGGAAGAATTATCAACCATTACATATATTTCCCACTGACCATTTTCCATCGTAAAGGTCTGGAGACTATCTACCGACACGCTATCTTCACCCGTCCAGCCCTTGGCAGTTAGATCACTCCGATACGCATCGGCTGCGTCAGAATCGACGTCTGTGAATGCAATACTCCAACCCGTATTACCATCAGTGTCATATTTCGAAGAATATGAAATGTTTCCATATGTAAATTTTGGTACGACGCTCGGCATATCTGAAGGCCATTCAGTTGTTTCGCCGTACTGATAAGTGCCTTCATCCGATTTAATCGTCACATTTCCACTATTTGAATCATAATCAACCGCTCCGCCTGTAGCGGTTGAAAGAATATCCTCTGCGATTCCTTCGGACAACTTATTACTAATATATTTACTGAACGCATAATAGCTAATGCCGCTAATAACTATTAATACACCCACAATAACTAAAACTATAACCAAGGTCTTATTGCCTGATTTTGGCTTGACATCTTCGGATACTTTCTCAGTTGGTTTATCGGGTGTTTTACTATCCGAATCTACTGTCTCAGACTCAGTAGTGCTTGGGTTTTTCTCTTCTTCTGCCATTTTATCTCCTCTTTATTAATGAGTTCATTATAACACAACTAATATTGATTTTTCTCTCACCGATACATAATTCTACTCAACGAAAACAGTGCCTAATTAAATCATGCTCATTTGACAATTATTGTGGAGTATTTTAGAATAATCTGGTGAACAATACTTGCCATTATTATCAGATGTGGTTTAATTTTCGTCTCATTAAATCGAGGCGGATGGCTTGATATTGTAATAAATTTATTATCAAGTTATCACCGCCTCAAATCAGGCGGATTTTTTATGCCCGCGAGCGCCCAACCGGCGCGGACGGGCGCCACATGCCTACAACCGGTCTTGACCGGATTGATCCGAGAGGGGAATGCCGTTATGCGTAATAACCGCAGTGGTGAGATAACGGTGGCGATTGACGGCGCCAGCGACGAGGCCCTACTCGCTCTCAGGGAGCTTGTGAATCCTGGGATATTGCCTTCCCGACACAGCCGCCAGTTCGATGAAGTTGACAGCGTGACCTTCCGTGGTCTGGTCAAGACCGGCGGCCGGTCTGTGTCCACGAGGATCGTAGTGGTCGGTACGGAGACATATGTCGACGCCGACTACCTCATCACCTCAGGCCTTCTTCGTCACGGCCGGAGCTTCACCACCAATCGCAGTCTGATTGATCCTCACGGCCCGGTTCGCGCTTCCACTAATGCCAACTGCCTCGTCATCGACAAGCGACATAACACCCCGGCAGTGGCTAGAAACGTAGCCAACCACCTGGCCCACCTGATCCTTCGTGATCAAGATACGTCGCCGGCAAACATGGCTTGGCACCTCGACTAGCGCTAGCGCCCGGCCCATCTCTACCACAAGTCCGGCTGATCACTCGCCGGACTTCTTATTTACTTAACTCGATAATTATGATAGATTGTTCCGAGCACCTTGAGAGGAGCTGAAGCCAGTGGAGAAGACGATCATCTGTGACGTCGATGGTGTCGTCTGTGATTCGATCAGGGGATTGATCACCTTCATCGGTCAAGAGACCGGACGATACTACCCCTACGACAGCCAAACGAGCTACCAGCTCGAAACCGGCCTGGGACTCTCGACCAAAGAGTTCCAAAAGTTCTTTCTGCGCTACGAAGAGGAGACATGTGGCTTGCTCGATGTCCCGGCTATACGCGGTGCGATCGATGCCATCGCCCATCTCCGCCAGTCCGGCTGCAAGGTTCTATTCGCCACTTCTCGACCCGACTGTCTCCGTGACTCTACCGTCGAATGGCTCAATCGGCGATTCAGAGTCCTTCCCGATGAAGTCTTCTTCGCCAGCTCCGTCGAGCCAGTCACCAGACCAGCCGGCAACGGTCGCAAGAGCAAGATCGAGATCGCCCACGACCACCAGGCGACCGCGCTCATCGATGACTGCCCCGGCGAGCTACTGGCGGCAATGATGTACATCACCCCAGTGCCCATCGTCTTCACCCAGCCGTGGAACAAGTTCGATGAACGCCTCAAAGGCATCAATAGCGGCGACTGGCCGAGCATCGACAGGCTGCTTCGTCGCTAGCCACCCCACCCGCTCCCAACCAGTCCTCGGACTGGTTCTTTTATATCTGAAAAAACTAAGCGTAGTTTTTTCTGAATAATCCTTCCGTAGCACCCGACGGGGTGCGAAGGGGGATATATCTTGAATAATCCTTCCGTTCTACCACGCCCTGACCATAAAAATGTATTATTATTCGAGGCCTGTACTATACAGTACTGGCCGAGAACTAAAAAACTAAATATGCTAATGAGTTTGGTAGTTTTCATCCGCCAGCTGGCGTATTCGAACAATAAAAACAGCCTTCGACAGGCTCAAGTTAATGTGATCCTTCGAGAAGCTTAGGATAGATTGTTTCCGAAACAATCTACATCTTTTCGGGCGTTGGTATGCCGAGCAACATGAGGCCATTCTTCAAGACTTGAGCAGTCGCCATCGTCAGTAATAATCGATAAGATTTTGTTTCCGGTGTTTCATTGTCAGCTAAAATACGATTATTATTATAGAAACAATTATAATCTTGAGCTAATTCAAATAAGTAATTGCACAACAAACTCGGCGCATAATGATGAGCTGCTTCATGTAAGACGTAATTAAATTGCGATAGTTTATCGGCCACAATTTTCTCGTCTTTATTAATATCTAAATACAATTTATCAGACAACTTGATTTTCATTTTTTTAGCCTTAGCAATCACACTGGCACAACGAGCATAGGCATACTGCAAATATGGTCCGGAATTGCCATTAATGTCCATCGCCTGATCATAATCAAAAACTATATCGCTATAAGTATTGTACTTAAGCATTTGGTATTTGATGGCTCCGATAGCAATCTCAGTATTAGCCGGGGAGTCGGGATATTCTTGGTCTATTTTCTCTTTCACAATAGATAATAAATCATCAGCCAACACCCCTATTCCCTTGCGACCCGACATTGCATAACTACTTTTCCCGGATGACGTATCCAGACCAAGCCGCTTGGCGGTGGCTGGCGATATGGATACTACCCCATAGCCGATGTGATGTAAGTGTGATGATTGACCGTGAAATCCTAGGGCTAACAAGCTTTCCTTGACCGCCTGTTGTGGGTAGGATTGCCTAACATCGACGAAATTTACTACCACGTCAGCATGGCCAAGACTTTTTTTCTGTTCGCCGGTTTGCGATGTCGTATACAAAGGTTTCGTCTGAATCTTTTTAGGCCATAAACAGTATTTAAAATCTTTTCCCAGTAAATCAAATTTCCATAAATGATAAGCAATATCTTTTCCGGTGTAGGTAACAACTCCGTCTGATTTAATGATAATCTTATCATCACCATTAACACCCTTGATTACCCAGCATCCAGCCTTTTCGCCATCGTCCATATATTCAAATTGCGATGATGATTTTAGAATTTCATAGGCTTCTAACCAGAAACCCGCTTTCAAAATATCACTCTCCCAAACCAAGAGATCGTATTCCACACCATAGTTATGCATTGTTTCCAGGTTACTATAAACTACCTTGGTAGCCAGATCTTTGGCACGAGCCACATATTCACCGTCCTGTTTATCCAACGATTGAATAATCTCAGCTTGCTTCATTTGAGCCGCTGGGCTGTTTTCGATTAGATCCATTGCTTTAACGTAAGTACGCAGGGCAAAATGATCGAATTTTTCATCAATCTCTGGTTTTTCTTTAAATTCATCAATCCCGAGAGTTGTTACTGCCACTTGAACACCAGTATCATCGACATAGTATTGGGCTTCGACGTCATAGCCAACAAACTCCAGTATCCGTTCACAGCTAGAACCCAAGGCCGCGTTTCGCAGGTGTCCAATATGCATAGCTTTATTGGGATTTACGTTGGTATGCTCTAAGACCACTTTTCGTTTTCGGCCATATTGGCTCTGTCCATAATCACCGCCACGTTTTACAATTTCTGACAGTAAATCGACAAAATAAGTTTCTTTTAAATAAAAATTTATAAATCCTGGACCTTTGACTTCGATTTTTTCTAATTCCGCCATCTTCGGCCAGCGCTTAACAATTTCTTGAGCCAGAATCTGAGGAGGTTCTTGTAAGACTTTTGCAATAATCATTGCCGCATTGGTCGACCAATGACCAAATTCGATTTTTGGCGGTTTTTCTAAATTAAACGCAATGCCACTAGCCCCCATCTCGGTAGCAATTTGTTGTAGTATTTCTTTAATTTTATGCTCTATCATACGTTCATAGATTATCAGTTTTATCTAGGTCTGACAAACCGTTTGTTTACTATTTTTTTATCTAGTGTTAGGATGAATTATCGCTTTAGCACCTACTACAATACACCATCAATCCGGAGGTGATGAAATGTCCGATCGGCTCGAAGTCCTGTCACGAACAGCTGTGGCAGTCGCGAAATCGATCGGGTGGTCAATCGAGGGATGGCGCGCAATCGCCGTTCCAGCCCGTCTTTGCCTTGGCGTTGAACACGGCGACTACAACGGCTTCCTACAAATGGGCCTGACTGTCGATCGCTACAACCTGATAGTCTACCGGAAAACCTCGGTTCCGAAGCTCCGTCTCTATTCCTATGGATACGGGGACTACGTGACCGACATCGCGCTCAACAATCCGCAACCGGTCCCCGACCAGGAATGGACTCGATTCCCAGTCGCCACTCTCAGGGTTCTCGCCCTGGAAGGATACATGGGCATTCATACCGGCCTCGACGCGGTCATCGTGTCGGATATCCCCGGTGGCGGCATGTCGCGCTCGGCAGCTTTGTGTCTCGGGTTGATTGACGTTATCGACACCGTCAACAACCTGGGTATCAACAGGGATACGTTCGAGTTTCCCTTCATCACCCAGCGCATCGAGCATGAGCTTGGCTCCCCCTGTGGCTTGCTCGACCCGACCATCGAATGGTTTGCTCGTGATGGCCAGGTAGTCCGGTTTGACCCGGTCACCAAGACCATCGGCTACATCCCCATCTACCCCACCTTCGCCGCGGACTGGATGTTCGCTGGTCTGTACACCGGCCGTGATCGCAAAGGACTGTCGACATCCCGTTACCCGGAGAGGGTACGTGAGTGCCAGGATCTTCTCGCATACTGCCGGAATCTTCTCGGCAACGGAGACATCAACCTCCCGCAAGTGGTGAGGAGTCGTGAGTATTTCCGCGTGGTTTCCAACTCCCTCCGTCAAACGAACCACGCTCTGTTCTCACGCCTCAAGTACCTACACGATGCATCGGCCCGGCTGGCCTTGACGACCCGAGCCCTCGAAGCGGGAGATGGCGATGCCCTCGGACAAGCAATTTCCGCTGACGGCATCGGTCTCAACCGCGACTACAACATCTCCGGCCTTGAGCTGGAAGCGATGGTGGAGATCGCCAAGTCCGTCGGTTGGTCGGCTCGAATGGCCGGAGGTGGGGATGTCGGCACTGCGATGGCTTGGGGAAGAAGAGATCAATTCGACAGGCTCAGGCTGGCCGTCGACAGGCTCTATCCTACCCATCATACCGATCTGCCTTACAGCGTCGAACCCCTCAACATCACTGGCGGAATCATCCGCTTCGACCATTTCACGGCCTAGTACAGTTCTCAGCACCACCCCGTGCCCTCCGGCACGGTTTTTTTATCTTTCAATTTCTTGTCGTTGAAATAAGCCAATAGCTATAAGCACAAAGATTATAATTAATGCCAAAGTAACTATCATTGGAATGATATAGTCTTTATCAAAGCCGTTAGTCAAAATCGCTTGATAATGATCAAGAATATAGCTCGGTGAATAGTCTTTAATGGATTTTATCATCGAGGCAATGGTGGCCACCAGTATATAGCTCACAAATCCGCCAGCCGCCGCGATAATAGTACTATTTGATATTGCACTAAAAAATATTGTGACTGTAACAAGGAGATATACAAATAAGAACAACTGTCCGGAAAGGATCGCCATGTTGGTAAAATTCAAACCGTCAAATAGGATTGATGTGTAACCATAAAAGATTAAAAAAGCCCCGATAAATGCGATTAATAGTCCGATTACGGCCATTTTAAATTTAGATAGGATAAAGCTTGCTCGTGAGACAGGCTTAACCAATACCATCTCGAGAGTTTTTTTTGCCTTTTCGTCACATATGCTACCCGCATAAAGAAAAATTAGTACGAGAATAGCAATCTGGGAAATATTTTTTGCAAATTGATCCACTGCATCCTTATAAGTCGCCTCAGGAATTGTGATTGTAATTCCGGGTGTACTGGGCATTTGCTTAAATATTGTCGGGATGATTTTCGCAAAGACTGGTGATGCAATAGCCACAAATAAAAAGACGATAATTAACACCAAGGCCTTTTTTGAACGAATCAGCTCTAACCACTCTTTTTTTATCATTACCAATAAAGAATTCATTTTTTGGTTCCGATAATTTGAATAAATAAATCCTCCGTTTCCGGCATTGCTATATGATAGTTCGAAATATCGATCTTTTTTGTAATGAAATATTTTAAAACTCGATTATCGGCCACCTCGGCTAAGTTATTAAGTAATATCTTGATGTTATTATCAGATATTTGAGCATCCTTAACCCATGATTGGCGCTTAAGATCGGTAATTATACCCTTTGGGGTTTTGAGTAATTCAATAACGATCTGAGGTGTAGCATATTTGGCTTTTAACTCGGCTAGCGATGAAAAAGCCAATAACTTACCTTGATTGATAATTGCCACATCATCACATATTCGATCTACATCCGCCAATATATGGGTTGACATCAATATAGTCATTGAGTTTTTTAATTGCTCAATTACCGACAATACTTCTCTTCGACCTAATGGATCGAGAGCCGATAAGGGTTCATCCATAATTAACACTTTTGGTTGATTAATTAAGGCTTGAGCAATACCCAGACGCTGCTTCATACCCAGCGAATAGGTTTTTATTTTTTTCTTGCCAACCGAGAGTAAATTTACCAAACCTAGACATTTATCAATTTTCTTATTTAGATTCAACCGATCAACACCATAGAGCGATCCAACAAATTGTAAGTATTCTCGTCCACTCATCCAGCCATAAAAAGACGGCGATTCCGGCAAATACCCAAAACTAGTATTTTGTTTGGATGAACCGAATATCACAGGCTGGTTATCAATTTCGATAGTACCCTTTGTCGGTCGAGACAAACCAACCAACATACGCAAAGTTGTTGTCTTACCGGCTCCATTTGGCCCTAAAAAACCAACAATTCTTTGATTACAAATATCTAAGTTAATATTATCGACAGCAATAAATTTTCCAAAATGCTTGGTTAAATTTGTAACTTTTATCGCACTCATTTATTCTTCCTCTGCTCGGCCAATAATAAAGTAAACAATAGCCCCAACTAATTCCCCTAAGATTATTATCACCAACCAGATCGGAACAGACAAATTTCGGGTTTTCTTTTTCCGCGCAACATCAATAATTGCATATATTTGGATTATCAACTGTAAAACAATCACCGGCAACGCAATTTTAATTATTTCCAACGTCGAATTTTCCATATCAATATTATACCCCTTTAAGTGATTATTGTTTTATTATTAATTATAAATAGTTTTTTATCATCGTCGAGTCTCGACTTTGAAATTGCGAGGCTCCAACCTCTTAAAAATAAAAATTATCATTAACCTCGCTATTCCCTTTCGGATCAAGTTAATTTATTAAGAAGTATTTTTGATATAATCGATATATATAATTAGGAGGAATATGAAAAAAATTCTACTATTTCTGATGTCGTTTGGCATATTGTTTTGTATACCAGCTACCCCAACCAACGCTCAACTGAGCAGTTATATCGGCGCAAATCACTCATATTCCGTAACACTACGCGGCAACGGTGACGCCTATGTAATGGCTCGACTGGTGATTAATAACTTTGATAGTGATTCGACGACCTCATTTTCCTTTCAGAGCCCCGACGGAGTGACGCTCCGAGATGTAACTGTGTTACAACAAAAAATCGAGGACAAATGTCTTAAATGGGACTATTCAAGAACTGAAACTTGTCTTTCGTATGGACCAGCAGACTATAATACATCGTACTATTACGGAGGGACATCAGAATATAAGACCTTAAATGTTGCTCAGAGCGATACGACGTATCAGTTCGATTTGGCTTGGCCAGTTGAAAGCAATCAAAATAGTGCCGTAATTGTTTTATATCGGACATCGGATTATACGAAAAAAACCTTTGGCGGGTATAACTATAATATTACCACCCTAAAAACTCCTCAAAGCACTTCGCAAATTAATCTGGCAATTGATGTCGACGCCGATCAGTATTTAAAAGGTTCTGATAGTTCGGTTGGATATAGAACTCAAACTGCGGGATCAGCCGAAAGTGCAGATCTATTAAAATCAGCCGTTAGCAACGCTGCTATCGACTCCGCCGTTTCCGGTATCGGCTATTACGGTGCCATCAACAAGACGGCTAAGGGCTTAGCCCCAAATGAAACCTACTCGACAACCGGTATGTTTGCCAAGTCGTGGTGGGGAATTTACTGGTGGTATGTGTTGATTGCTTTAGTAATAATGGCATTGATAATTATTACAATTATTCTCATTACCCGTAAAATTAATCGTAATAAGTCAGCTATCAAGCCTGATGGGATCAAGTCAAATCCATCATTATTCAACGCTACCAATATGCTGACTGCTTTTGCTGGAGCGGTATTAGTTGGTTTTATCATTTTTCTAAATGAACAATATAACTTCATCTATTCATTCGGTTATTACAATTCCGGATTCGGATATCTGCTTTATGTTTTAGCGATTGGTATCATTGGGCTAGCTGGACCTCTAATTGTATCCTTGAAACAAGGCTGGAAAGGTTTCGTAATAACGTTTTTGGCAACCGCTATTTGGTTGATTGTAATATTTGCTATACTGGCGGTATTTACCAATACAAACGATGAAATCTATCCTGTTATGGATAAAGTTGTGGAGCAAGCTGTATCAACCGACGGTGCTGAAGTCAGCCGTTAATATTTAATCGGACTTGTTCTAAAAATAGTATTGATTATTGTCATCATTTCTTATATATGATATATTTCAGGGTCCCTTTCGGGATGCTCTATACCCTGAACCGCTGAAGGAGCCGTACCTTGACACCATCGGTTCTCGCGATCGGTATCGTCGTCATCACCGCCGGGGTCATTGCGATTCTGGCCAAGCTGGCCCGGCAACCGATCGTCCCGGCCTACATCTTGGCCGGGGTTATCGTCGGGCCGATTGGCCTCAAGCTCATCTCCGACCCGGTCGCAATTCAGACCATCGCCGACCTGGCAATTGTTTTCGTCATGTTTGCCATCGGGCTCGAGATGGACCTTGGCCGAATCAAGTCAGTCGGCAAGGTTGTCACTCTCGGTGGTTTCCTCCAGGTGGCATTTACCGGCCTGATCGGTTTCGGTATAGCGCTGTACTACTTCAACATGACGACCGCCATCTACATCACCTTCGTCTTCGCCTTCGCTTCAACCACCCTGGTGGTCAAACAGCTATCCGACCGGAGGCAGCTTGACACTATCCAAGGCGGCATCGTTCTGGGTATTCTGCTCCTCCAGGACATTATCGCGATCATCATCATGTCGGTGCTCCCAGCTCAGGAGTTCACTGGACAGGACTTCATTGCGCTGGTGCTCAAGACACTCGGTCTCGTGTTCTCCGGGATTCTCTGTAGTCAGTACGTCTTTCCCCGAGTCATCACCCGAGTGTCGGATAGCGCCGAGATCATGGCCCTGGCCAGTCTGGCTGTTGGGTTCGGCTTCGGCTTCCTGGCCGAGAGCCAAGGACTGTCGATTTCCATCGGCGCCTTCATCACTGGCGTCAGTATGGCCAACCTACCCTGCGAGCTTGAGCTTCAAGGCCGCGTTAAGTCGATACGGGATTTTTTCCTCCCTATCTTCTTCGCGGCTCTGGGAGTGCAGATCGTCATCCCGGGAAGTAACCTCATCGTCCCCATCATCGTCTTGACAGCCGCTGCCCTGACGCTGAAGCCGCTCGTCAACGCCATCATCACAGCCGCCTTCGGCTACCAGCGGAGGGTTAGCTACAACGCTGGGGTCGCATTGGTGCCGATCAGCGAGTTCGGTCTCATCATCGTCGCTGTCGGCATCAGACTCGGCCACATCCAAAACGAGATCATGACGCTGTCGATTGTCGTCATGGCCTTGTCAATGCTCCTCTCCGCCTACCTGTTCAACAGCAAGACTGACGAGTTCTGCATCGCTCGACTGGTCGGCTTCCTTGACCATATCGGACCGGACACCAAAGTCTGCGCCGAAGTGGTTCCGGCCGAAGAGGAAGTCGATGTCGTTCTGATTGGCCTGCATCGGGCCGGCCGCTACATCTGGAAAGTCCTCTCGGACAAAGGGTTGAAGGTCTTGGTCGTCGAGTATGACTATCGGCGATACGAGATGCTTGTTCGGATGGGAATACGATGTATCTACGGGGATGGGACAAACCCGAGGCTCTGGGAACAACGGATCAAGAACCTCACACGAGTCACGATGGTAGTCTCAACCCTGAGTGACCGTGTCCAGAGCTTCAACCTGCTGAACATCGTCAAGGAAAGACAGCCTGACATCAAGGTTGTGTTGTCGGCCGAGCACACGGCAGACACCTTGGCCTTGCTCAAAGCCGGAGCCAGCTACGTCCTCTGCGCTCAGGTAATGGCCGGGCTAACCCTCGTCGGCCAGCAAGAGTCTTTCGACCTGACCCCGGACGTCATCGAAGACCAAGGTCAAAGTCTCCTCACGCACCTCGAGGAAATGGTCGCCGAGTGGGAGATCGAAGCCGTCAATCTCCCCCGCAACGGCCGCCGTTAGCATTCGCCTCACCGCTCTCGTCCTTCGCCGCCTGGGGTTCACCCCTCGGGCGGTTTTTTATTCATTTAGAGCCTGACTATGGACGAAAACTTCGTTTTGTGTTAGTATTAGTTGTCTGTCTAATTATTTTGTCGCTCGAGCGACTTTTATTATGCAATTACGCAATGTCGCCATCATCGCTCACGTTGATCACGGAAAAACTACGTTAGTTGATGGCCTATTAAAACAATCTAAAACTTTTCGCGACAATGAAGCTGCCATGTCGCAAGATTTGATAATGGACTCTAACGATCAAGAGCGTGAACGCGGCATTACGATTTTAGCGAAAAATACCGCCATCCAATATAAAGATACGAAAATTAATATTGTTGATACTCCGGGACATGCCGATTTTGGAGGCGAAGTTGAACGAACCATGAATATGGCCGATGGTGCAATTTTATTAATTGACGCCCAGGAAGGCCCGATGCCACAAACGAAATTTGTTCTGAAAAAGGCCTTGGACTTGGGACTTAAAATTATCATCGTTATTAACAAAATTGATAAACCCAATGCCGATATCGATCTTACTATTGATCGTACTTATGATCTAATACTGGATTTAGCCCAAAACGAATCACAACTTGACTTTCCAATGTATTTCGCTATCAGCCGTGATGGTAAAGCCTGGAGCGAGATACCAGAAGATACCTCCGCCCCAGCTGATTTAACATCGATTCTTGATGCCATTATCGAGTATATACCGGCACCGAAAGATAATTCCCAAAATCCTCTTCAGATGCTTATTTCCGCTTTAGATCGCGATAATTATATAGGCAAATATGTAATCGGTAAAATTTCGTCCGGAACAGCCCGTGCCGGTCAAACAGTTACTGTCGTCAACCCAAGCGGCATTATCGAATCGGGACGAATTGAAAAAATCTTCATTACCCAAGGATTAAAGAAAATTGAAGTATCCGAAGCCCAATCTGGCGATATCGTATCAATTGCCGGTCTTAAACAAGCCTCAATTGGTGATACCATCGCCGATGCTAATCATCCAGTTGCACTGCCATCGATTGATATCGAAGAACCGACTTTGAATATATCGATCTATGCCAATACTTCACCATTCGCCGGTCGGGAAGGACAATTCGTAACCGCTCGCCAAATATTAGAACGTATTCATAAAGAACTTGAGACTAATATCGCTATGCGATTAGAAATCGCCCCAAATGGAGAATATATTCTATCAGGTCGAGGTGAATTACATTTATCGGTTTTTATCGAAACACTGAGACGCGAAGGATTTGAAATGCAAGTTGGAAAACCAAAGGTAATTACTAAAGAAATTAATGGCCATATTCACGAACCGGTTGAAGAACTTGTCATTGATACACCCATTGAATATTCAAGTGCTATCATTGGTGAGGTCAACCGTCGTCGGGGGATTTTGATTAGCCAAAATGATACCGATACTTCAGCTCGTTTAGTATTTGAAATAACCACTCGCGGTAGTCTTGGACTTGGTAGTGCTTTAATAAATCTTTCCAAGGGTACGGCGGTTATGAATTCACTATTTTTACGTTATTCCCCCCTAGCCGGTGATATTCCTAAAATGCGTAATGGAACATTGATTGCTTTCGAAAACGGTAAAGCTGTTACGTATGGCCTGGATATCGCCCAACAAAGAGGAATAACCTTTATAGAACCGGGTACCGAGGTCTATGCCGGAATGATTGTCGGATTAAATAATCGCGAGGATGACTTAGAAATAAATATTGCTAAAGAAAAGAAATTAACTAATGTCAGAGCAGCTGCTTCGGATATTGCGACCGTTCTTACACCTGCCACAATAATGTCACTCGAACAATGCATCGACTTTCTAGAAGACGATGAGCTGTTAGAAATTACTCCCAAAAATCTTCGTCTGCGTAAAAAGATCCTCAACTCTATCGAACGTAAAAGATCGAACAAAAATTAGCTCTCGTAAGTACCGACTACTTCAAATCGTGATAGGATTTTTGCTACGTGGTATTTTAAAAATGAATTGGTAATTTCCTGTCCTGCCTTACAGCTATAATGAGTACCATTTTTAAACAGAGAGGAAACATCATAAACATTACCATTGATAGCCACATACGCCGGTTGGCCGTTCAAACCGTTGTATGCAGCTAATTCCGATTTTGAATAGGATGTATCTGATTCCGGTTCATTCTCCTCAACCGTCTGGTTAACTGAATTATCTTCAATACTATCAATATCACTGGCTTGTGTTTTATTAATACTCGTTCCAAGCACTTGTGAGCCAGATTGCGTACCCGTGTTGTTATATATATTATTAATATAAACAAATAATAACGCGAATACACTCCAAGCAGCCGTTAGACCAACTTTCGCATACTGCCCCCATAAATTATGACGCTTTAAAAACAGATACCCAGCGTAGAATGAGTGATAAACGAAAGCTAATATAATTACATAAGAAACCCAGCCAGTGTGAAGACTCATCGATAGATTATAATCGATGATACTTTTAGTCATCCCAAAACCGCTGATAATATACACCAACATTCCCAGCAATAAAAGCCAGGCCGAAATCCGATTTAATCTTAATAGTAATTTTTGCACAATCTCATATCTCCAGATTTTAATACAATCAACTTAACCTTATTAGTACATTTTATATAAACTATTTTTGACCTAAAGTACTAATTGGGCATAAACTATAAACAGAATTATTTCTAATACATAATTTTATGGATAAAATTGAAAAAGTTTTATCTGATATTGGTTTGCACATTCAACTGATCAGCTACAGAGTCGTTAATCAGCTAGCAAAAGAATTTCCCGATATAAAACTTAGCACCAATCAATACTTTTTAGTTTACATCCTGTCGCAAGATCCAGATATTTCCAATCAAAAAATTGCCGAAAGACTTAGTATCTCGAAAAGTGCCGCCACTCAATTAGTCCAATCCCTCATTAATCATGGCCTGATATCAAAATGTCCCCGTTCTGATGACCTACGATCAAATAAAATTAATTTTACCGACAAGGCAGTTCTCCAACGAGAGGTTATCATCAAAGAAATTGCATCAGAAATCACTAAGGCTTTTGGCTCTGTTTTTACGGAAAAAGACTTAGAAACATTTATTAAAACTCGCCAACAGCTTCGCAAGTATAATCATACATCAATATTCTAACTCCTATTCGGGTGTGAACCAACACCAGTTCCAGTCAGCGATGGTCGGTAAATTAATCTTGGGATGAGCCCCGGTTAATCCCTCGGTGTCCGTGAGTAAAATTTGCCGAGCATATATTCTCTTATTTAATATCGCTTTTCGATTGTGATAATTAACGGTCGTACTATTATCAATTTCCGGCACAAAATCAACGTCATATAAACTGGCCTCATAGGCGCATTTTTCTTCATCCGGTGCGCCGGCACATCCATTATACGGATATGCGTATGGTGTACTTTTCGCTAATTCATAAGCCTGCTTACTATAGAGTTGACGTGGAATAATTAAATTATTTTTCTCAGTAAAACCATCCAATTCAGCTAAATCTTTATCGAGATAAGGTTCGGTGTTTTTACGATCAATTTCAAAGCTGAACGTCCCCATATCAAGCATTTCAATGAGTTCATATTTCGTCCATTTATTAATATTACTTTGCGTTACGGCATTATCGGTGCCTGGCTTATTTGAGGAATCAATCAGCGTAAATTTAACATCACCACTGCCAGTAGGATCAACTAGGCCGGTATTAACTCCTCTTGGTGGTCCTGATGCTGGTGGTTGAGGGACCTTCGGATGATCAGTACTAATATTGACACCTCGCGCTAAAACAGTAAAAGCATCTGGTGTCACTGCACCTTCAGCAATATATTTACAGTAACCAAAATCATCAGGCTTAGTTTGATCAAGGATATAGCCTAGCCAATCGGGGAGCTTGTCATTAGACGGGGTTCCATTTTCCGCATTCCACATTTCCATTGAATAATAGGCGTCAAAATATAGCGATTTCGAGGAATAATCACGTTTTGTGGCATCGACCTGATAGTACAAACTATTGTGCGGCGAATCATACAATACAAAAATCACCGCTGGTAAATTATCGACTGTAATATTTTGTGTCCGAGTATAATTATTTAATTTAAAATTACCTAAATAATCTTGGGACAGAGTGTATAATTCCGGGTTGGCTCCCCAACGTTTGACATTAGGGTTGATGACCTTGGCCACTCCGGCAGCGCTGCTAGCCGCATTGGCATAGACATTTAGGCTATCACCCAATGTCGCCGTCTGGTTATCAATCGGCACTGTACTCGTGACTGCACCCTTGCCGTATAAGATTTGCAACCCCTTCGAATCACCCAAGCCAAGCTTAGTTTTTAAGCCCTGATAAGAAGCATACATAATTTCATGGAGACATTTATCGCTCAATGACGGATGATTAAGACCGAGAGCATGTCCAAGCTCATGAATCATAATTGACCGGAAGTCGATATTATACTTTTCAGTGCCAGGGCCAAAATAAGCTAGATTGACAAACATGTCGGCTTCGACAATATCGGTCTGAGCTACGTATTGCGTACTCATCATAGCAATGGTATTTGACTTTTGAGTATTAAAATATATCTCGTTAACTCCATTTAATCCAGTGCCTTCCTTGCGGTTATATGACCGATCGGGAACCGTTCCGGCTACGGCCCCGGTAAATACCGGTGTACCGCCGGTTTCAACAATTTTGTCGTTCCATACTTGCATCGCTTCATTAACCAAGCGAACCGCTTCCTCGCTCGTGAAACGACTGCCGGTAACATCAACGATATACTGTCCAGCCGGTTGCTTCCATGTCGGATGAGTTGAAGCTAAAAATCCATAGCATTCTTCCGATGGCGCACCCGAAGTATCCTTAGAGCTAATATCTTCGCTCGAATAAGGATCAGGCTCCTCGAACTCACCATCCGGACCGTCACTGGTGATAACTCCGTCCGGCGGCAATGTTAATGGAATAACCGTCTTGGGCGAAAACTCATCATCGGAAATATCCTTGCTTGGATCGCCTTTATACAGTTGATCGTAGAGTTGATTAACTCCCTCGCCAATGCTGAAAGCCGATATCGGGATTCCCTCGGCCAGTTTAAAATAACGAAACGTGGTCGACTCTTTGGCCTTTTCGGTCGCATCAAGTGGATTTTCAGGATACCAAACATCAATTGTTTCTTTGGTGTCCGGTGTAATCGCTGAGATATTTTTATCATTCTCACCGGACAGTAAAATATCTTTGACTCCATAAAGCGGTTGAGCAGCATGAGAGGCAATCATCGACCCATGACCCTCGGCGTTATATCCGGTGCGGTTATACGTCAAAAGATAAGTCACGGCAATGACCAGCATTACTGCCAAAAATACATACTCACCGATACGTATTAATTTATGGCCCTGTCTCATTTTCGTTCAAGACCGATTTGATAGCAGCCGATTTGGCTTTAAGATAAAGAATAATATCAGACAATGAGTAGTTGCCAAGAATCAGATATGGCATTAGATATTTAATTTGCTCTAAAGCCTTTTCACGCTCAATCATTTCTGAGCTCATTAATTGTTTCAAGATAGCTTCGGTATTAATTAACTGTCCCTCAAGCCATTTAGCTTTTGACGGGCTCGTCTTAGGAACTTCGGCCTGACGAAAATATTTCTGCCAGAAGGCTATTGTCGACTTATAGTCATCTCGGCTGTCGTCAGTAATGCATATTTCCGGCTGAGATTGTTCGCCATCTGGTTGAGAAGGCTCGTTCGACGTTATTAAAATATCTTCGATCTTACTATCATTATTGTCCAATCGAGAAGTGGTTTTTAAAACAGACATCTGTCTCTCCAGTGAATTATTATCGAGTGATTCAGGTAATGTCGTACCGACTTCCCGATTCTTATTATCATCATGAGCTTGATTGTCGCTAGCACTAGTCGTCGCCGACAATAAAGACTTATCCGTATTATTAACTGAATTATTAATATTGCTTTGAGTTGTTGATGATTGATTAACAGTATTAACAACCGACGACTGGTTATGGTCTATTGTAGTTTGGTTATTTAATTGAGGTGGATTTTGTTTGAGCTGGACTTCGACTTTTTCCGCCAGATCACCAATCTTTAGTCTAATTGAATTTTTTTGTTCAGTTTTTGTAGGCGGTATCGCCTCATGCTGATTAATCAACTGATTAATCTCATTAAGGGTTGTGGTTAGGGATTGATTATGAGCTATTTGAGGATTGTGAATTATTTTATTAAACTCATTTTTAGTTTGACGATAAACGTTACTACGCATAGAAGTTGCGACACTCGGCTGAACAAGCTGGCTATTGTTCATATTAATTGCCGCCACTAGGTCCTTGTGGGTCATTGCCTCCGGTTCATTGGTAAGATTAATCTTGTCTCTTAATGTTTTTAAATCGATTTTTTGGTTGATATCATCTGACTGCACCCGGCCACCCAGCACATCAACTTCTTGAGTTAAAGCCTGTATAGCCCGGGGATTGGTTTCGAATTTGGCAATATCAACCAGACGGCTTGATCGTGATGTGGTTAATTGCTTAACTCGCTTATCCACAATTTCAGATAGTTGATTAAAGCCATTAACTTTCAGTGCCGATGTGAGGCTAATGGTCTTTGACGCTGTCGGACTACTAGAAGATGACAGTCGAGTGCTGGGACTAGAAGCGATTGGCTGTCCAGAAATAGTTTTGATTTTTTCTCCAGCCTTTTGATTAACTAAATTACTCATCAATACCGTGCCAACTGCCTGGGCCGAGGCGGGTCGAGCTGTTTCTGAAAAGAATTTTCTCAATTCATTGGTCAAAACTGAATCGCGATTATTGAACCATTTCTTTGCTCCCTCCCCAACTGCTGGCATAGCATATCCTAATAATAACCAAGGCATAATAATTGCCATCCATAAAAGTAGTATTCCGACAATAAATAAAGAATAACTCGTAAAGCTACTTAATCCCGTTCCGCCGGTTCCTTCGGTA